>Ga0209611_10003217_pt1 | contig 28516 bp, 19 predicted proteins | sample S1TSphgellanicum_3_FD_187693 | JGI IMG/M metagenome (GOLD analysis project Ga0209611, IMG submission 187693) | Host-associated microbial communities from peat moss isolated from Minnesota, USA - S1T2_Fc - Sphagnum magellanicum MG (SPAdes) (version 2) | ecosystem: Host-associated > Plants > Peat...
AGAAGGCCCCATGCCAGATTTTGCTGGACTCCACAAAGGGGTGTAACCCCAAGGTAAGTGGGTGACTGAAGCACCTAGGTGGCAACTTAGGTGGCACACACCTGTGCATTAGGCACGGGGTTCACACTCGTATATATATATATTTTTGAATCTCACCCTATTTATGATCGAACTCAGGGTTGTGGTGTTGTTTTCCTTACTATATAGATAATGTTATTATATATCTTTGATGACCAGCCCTTCTTGCAAAGCCACATGAATTAGTTGTGGGTTTTAATATTTTGATGGTTTTTTGTGCAATGGGCCATTTAGCTGGCTTATCTTTAAAAACATTATGAAATCTCCCCTCCTCAAGTAAAAATCACATTTTTTACATTGTTTTATGGAACAGCACAAAATTATATAAGTATATTTATTTCTACACTTACACTTAATTTCAGGAATGCTCCCACAGTGAGGTTTCACTCTAAACTGACCTGCATTCGAACTTCCTGCATAAAAACCTGCATACAAATTTCCTAACCCTTTCTTCTAGTCTTTCCACAAGAAACGTCACGAATTAACCATTGTGTATATGGATGAACATCTTAAACAAAGACCAAAATGGTGGTTATGAAGGAATGGGCTCATTAATAAAAATAATACCCAAGGGCACTCCTAGGACTCGTGGTCTGTTGATTTCACCTCTGGAGGTTCCTAAGGACGAGGGAGGGAGGGAATTGAGGGTAATACTGTGAATCTGCAGTGAACACTAGTTACTAATTATGCAATGTGCCTAGTGGGCAAGCCAAAATTTCCAATGGCCAGAGAAACTCAGGCAACGGCCTTTACCCAGCACGCTCCGTGACATATTTAGTGGTTTTCATGATTCACACAAATGGGCATGTGCTTCAGAACTCATCATATGGATTTTGAAGAATGTTTAGGTCAGGTAGGCACTTGACGATCTATCCATAGTGGCTTGTAACAGGACTAAAAAGAGGCAGAAAACACCTTATGACAATCATTCTGCATACCCAAGCATAAAATGATTGCCAGGTTTTGATGGCAGGTGCTTACCACAGGGCCCTGCCCTACACAAATGCCCTAAAAAAGGGTTGGGAAGGGGTGAATATTTTTCTGGTTTGGATGGTTCACAGGGTAACTTTTAAAGGTGAGGACTATATCATTGATGCATGATGACATGACATTTCCATCATGTTTGGCAACATGATACTAATTTCTCATATGGCATAGGGTGAAAGTGTTGATGTGACTATGATCATGCAATGTATTGTCTTGTAAAATTCATGTTGTGGTCAATATGATAATAATACATTAATGGTACATAGAAAATCTGTCCAGATTTGACTACAAGCTAAATATAATTTAGTTTGAATTTAATATTTTTGGTTACATGTTTGAACCACATGCATACAAATATGGAAATGGTCGTAAATTTTGATTGAATTGTGGTTATTGAAAATGAAAAAAATCACGCTTTTGATTTTAATATAGTTTTTTGGTTATATGAAATCAACCAAAACATATTTAATTTTAATATGATTGTTTGGTTATATTTTATATATAAAGTTGGCATCAATATTATTGGTTTTTGGTAAAACATCCTCATTTAATGATGAAACAAATTAGATTTAGCCATTGAGATTATTCTTAATGTTACTATAATTAATTATTCTAAAATTTTAAAAAAAACGAAAATGATCGTAGCTTAATTAGGGTTTAAGGTGGCAGGGGCATTTGTGCATTTCAAGGTTTAGGTTGCTTCGTTGTTTTTTGGCGCCCTCCATTTGGTCGAACAAAAATGAAGTATAGCATCAATGTATCATTAATGTATCAGAAGGAAGCGTAAGTTAGGAGCAGGAAAGGAGGACAAAAGGTGTGTGCTTAGGGGTAGTTGACAAAGTCAAGAGGAGGAGGACAGGAGGTGTGTGCTTACAAGTTGGTCAGAAGGTCGAAAGGAGGAAAATGGGAGGAAAACCGTTGCATGTTCATGAAAATTTTTAATTATGGTGAGTAAATTAAGAGGAGGAAAGGAGGAATGCATTAATAATTAGTTTAAGTTGTCAAGTGTCAATCAAGTAGTAGGAGAGAAAAGGACCTTAGCAAGGGGCATTGTATGCTCCAATCTTAGCGACAAAACTTCAAAGGTTCTGACGTTGGTGACATCGGTGACAAATTATCAAGAGCAATGATGGACTCTTAAAAAGTTCGGTGTTGATGACACCAGCAACGGACTACCAAGAGCATCATCGAACTATCAAGAGGTCTAACATTGGTGACATCGGCAATGAACTGTTTAAAGCACCAATGGACTATCAAGAAATTCCAAAAGTAGGGGGTTGATGAATTGGGAGGACGAGGAGTGTTAGGAATTCAAAATTTGAGCCCAACAACAACTTGTCATTCCCTTTTTGTAAGAATTTTTTTTCTCACTTTCAAACTTAAAACCTTCCAAACACAATGTAACACTCAAAAATAAAACCTTGACAAAGCGACTATGTACTTGGTAATGGAGTTGGTTGATTGTAAAATGTGAAATTAATTTCAAGGATCTCATACAGTATTAGCCTCTTGAAAAAAGGTTATGAAAAATGTTCAAACTCCAATCTTTTTTCCTAATTAAAATTTTCAAAGGCTTATTATCGCAACCCCATTTTGAGGGAAATGTGAGGATGAAACTCACACTCCCGAAATTGGGACTTGGGAGTCCTTCGAAACTCTCGAAACTTCAGAGTTCGATTGCAGGGGTCAAAACACCTCGCATTGGGGTGCTTTTTATATCATTAGAAAGTTATTGAAGTGTAGATGTCGAAAAATGACCTCGCATGGACCATTTGGACATCTGCAGACAAGTTATGGCCAAAAGAAGGCCTGGGAGTCAAACTGGCAGTTTGAGTCCCGACCACTAAAAGTTAGGAATCGACCCGACCCCGGTGTGTGCAGGTGGAGTGTGACACGCCGTTGGAAAGCTCTCAAGGAGGGCTACAACTTTGCTTCAGACCTCATCCCAATCGGAGGTCTGAACAAAAAGTTATGATCGTGTGAAATCTTGGGAGTCCAAACCAGGACAATATCGGGACTCCTCCTTGGGAGTCCCGGGACGAAAAGTTATTCGAATGTGAGTGCCACGGAGAGGCGCAGAATATACTATATGGGGGAAGGTGGTGGCTTCCCCCGAATCCGGGCCCAGGTGAGTCAAGTGAGTCCAGAGTTGCTCGTGGCTTGTCCTAGCACCAAGGGTGCTCCAGAATGTGAACTAACCAACTTGTTAGTTAGTTTGATGCAGGTTCGAGTAAGTGAATAGCTTGTCACTTCTTCCTAGTCCCATCTCGGAACTTCAGCACGCCCCTCTACCCCTTTTAGTGCTAAGAGTTGGGAACGTGCCCCGAGTCCCCCACAATTTTGCAACTTGAGTAACTTAGGCCTAACTTGGGGCTAACTACGGACTTGGGAGCATGTCATTTATTTAATTTAATTGAATTTGAAATTTATGGACTTGTTGAAACATGCACAATCTATCATAGGTGGCCTAGAAAAACCATGTGTTTCTTGCCTTTTCTTTGTGATATGTTAATGTTGTCCAGATTTTGGGGAGGATTGCAAACTTGCTAGTTCTAAGTTTGATTATATTATTGTTTTAAGTTTGTTTGGTGTTTACGAGGACCAAAGAACCTCATTTCTTCTTACTTCTTAGGCTATTCTATTTATGATGTATTTAGTCTCTTTAGCAACAATTTCAAATTTTTGAAATGGTCTACACACATTCCAAGCTCCTTATTTTGAATTTGAATACTATTTTTTTTTCTATCCCTATTTTTCTTTTTTGTTTGATTGTTTCTCACCTTGAGTTATGTCTCTTGAATGGTAACCTAATGTCATGACCAAGTAGCCTTTCTATTGCTTTTAGAAATGAGATAGAAACTTGGAAACACAAATATGGTATTCATCGTCCACACCCATTGTCAAGAGTTGATGGAAGTCATCGGATGGGTAGTCATGGTAGCTTGTCACTAACATTCCCCAAGAAGGTGATGGTTTTTTGTTTTAGGGTTTAGGGCTTTTAAGGTCTAACAATTTAATGGAATGTTTTGGTTCAGTATTAGCAATTTTTTAAAAATTTCCTTCGGATGAAACCTTTCATGAGTTTCTAAACCTACTTTTTCAAATCCTTATAACTTTTATTCCCAAGGTTCTAAGATTAATTCTTCAAATTCTTAATTAACCAATTTTTGGTTCTCCAAAACATATTTTCAATCAAGTTCCACCTACTTATACATATCTTGAGGTTGGAGATTATGTATGTATCATAACAATACAAACTACTTAAAGACTTTTTCTCTACCAATTTTTTTTGGCAACTAGGTTTAATTAAGGAAGCAATTCAACTTTGAAAACTTGGTTGTTCAAGAAGAAATGTGAAATGTTTTTTAGATGTTTCTAAAAGGATCCAAAGGGGGATTATGGGAACTATGATAAGGAAGCTTGGCAAGTTAAAATTGGGGGTGATTAGCAACTGGGATTTTTTTTTATGTGGAAAACAATTGTCTTTAAGTTGAAGGACAACTTTGAGTCTTGGTGATCTTGTATCTATCTTAGGTCTACATATGTGTGGAATGATAAATAAATAGATTACAAGTTATCTTTTTTGATTAGTGATGACCATGTACATTCATAAAATTTACATTTTTTTGCTCTTCACTTTAAAGATGTATGTTACCTTGGTTTTGCCATTTTCAGAATTGATCAAGTTTGAGGTTGTCAAATTACGTTTAGTAAGTAGCAAAAGTATTTTTAAAATATTTTTTTTTACTTCCATATCTAACTTATAGCCAAATTTGCCTGAAATTTCTTATGGAATTTGATAAATTAATATAATATAGGTTGTAATGTACAACATAGATTTACTTCCAACCCACTAGGATAAGACTATACATATAGTAGTATGTTATTCATGTGATTGCAATAACCTTATTGATGTAAAAAATAAATCTTGTGAGGATGGCAAAAAGGCATGCAGTCAATGATTCACTTCATGGTGTTTGTAATATAATATTCAAGGTCATTTCCACTTCATTGGTATAAAACTTGACCTACGATTGTCCATGACAAATCATGGTCAATACATATTGGTCTTTTGATGCTATAAGGAAGATGTGACATTTGTGGACGATTTTGATTTAACTCCAATGATCAAATATAAATTAAAATACCTTTGAGAAAAAAAACTGCAGATAAATGGATTGAATGTTAAAAGATTGAATATTTAAGTTTGAATAATTGTAACTACCCAATTCATGTCATTAGAATAACCCAAATTTGTAAAAAACCTTGTGACCAAGTTGTCCTATTATTTTCCGAGATGTGATAAAAACTTAGGATGTAAATTTTGTATAATGAGTCCTCCAATTTATGGTGGATTATTCTATCTTTCATTTATACCCACCATCAAGAGCTGACGTTAGTTGTAGGGTACGTACTAATGATATAATGTAGCCTATTCATTACCCACATTTCAACACCTCTAGATGCACCATCCTTGTCATACACAATGTTCCTTACTTTTTACAATACATCATCATGCAATGTTTATCCATATAGTCTTGCACAAGAGAAAATGCATTATATATGAAACTTGGTGGATTTAAATATAATGAATGTTGATGCATGTTACATCCATTGGGGCAAATTGACATTTATAATAAATAGTTGGCAATTTGTTGGATAGAAAAGGGGGAAGGGATAAGGATTTTACTTGCTGTAGTTGATTTCCCCTTGAACAATCAAAAATGAAAGCATTGGGATGCTAGGATGGGTGAGTATTGTAAAAGTTTTCATTCAAAGTGTGCATCCATGGTGTCAAATCCTCTTGTCGACATCGTGATGTGATGCAATATGCTACATGAATGTCATTGGGCCATTGGACAAACACCATCGTGGTGGGGTGAACCCATCCTTGGGTGGTACCACAAGGAACCATCTCAAGGAATGGTTAAGGAACAAAAAACAACCAAATCATTTTTTCCAAGCCCTCTTTGTTAAATGTTTTCACAATTATAAACTATTATTTTTTCATGTTTATCATTTACACGTTCTAGTATATGACCTGAAATTTATTTGGGAATTTAAAAAATTGTAAAAATTTTAAAATTTATAATCCCAAATAAAATGACTTCCAAATTACGTTTTGAAAAAAATTCATAAAAAGATTCATAAATCATGTTTCAAATTTCTGTTCTTGACCAAAAAGTTCAAGGAAAAAAATAGGCGCTACGTTCTTGAAACTTTTTATAAATGCAATGATTAGAAACATCAAAATACACAATATTCTTGATATTATTGAGATTTCAAAAGCTATTGAATTTAATAAATGTATTAAATTTTTTTATGAAAATGTTCATTTAAATGTTTCTTATGATTTTTCAAAGTTCGATGGGTCCAAGAAAATCAAGGTGTGATGTTCCTAGTGGTACCACCCAAGGATAGAATTGCCCTAGTATAAAGGAGGAATTGCCACGATTCACAACAAAAATATGTGAGTAAACATTGATAAAAGATGCAAAGAATGATTTATTAATAATTTCAAATTTTTACATGTATTTTTTTATGTATGTTGATTTGTTTTATTAATGTTTCAATGAGATTAGACTACATATATACTAGTGTATAAAATCACATGTTCATGTATTATGTATTAAACATAATGTATCACCTTTTTTCATTTGTCCCAAAGGTTGCATCAATTGCAACACCTCTTTGGTGCCCATGTTCAATCATCATCTCCCTTTGCCATGGTGTTTGGATACCTAGAGTGAAAGGCATGTTTTGCCTAGTGAGACCACCATCCACCTCTACCATAGTTTCTTGATAATAAAACACTAAATTGGTGTTTTGTTGAACCCACATACGCACATTTTTCGCATCGTTCTTATGTAATTAGTATATTTCTTGAGTTAAACAACACCCTAACATCTTGCTTAATGAAGAATATGTTTCTATTTAACTCACATGTCCCTAACATCATGTTATTCACATCTTGCCTATGTTTTGCCATAATTTGAGACATTGTGAATCCAAGCTTTAATTGTTCCATCACAAAATCCTTGATCAATTGTGATAATGGGGAGCACATGTAAATTTATCACCCATTTTTAAGTCCCCATGGACATGTAGACCATCTTGACATTGATTGAAATATAATTCTGATACATGTTTAAGCAAATACAATGTTTTAACGGTGAATTTAGATCTATACATCTTCTTTTTATAAAACCATCCCATTTTTTCCTAGAATCTTGTGTACCATTGTGGCCTATCCTTGATGGGATAACTTTTCCATTGATGTTTAATTTTCTTAGAACTGCATTGTGGTTTTGTGTAATATCCTTCACAACATTTGTGAGACCATTGGGACCATATCAACATTGGTATTTACAAACAACCAACCAACCAATTTTGTGTTACATATGAACATACATTGCATTACAAAACAAACAATTAGTCACATATTTCGTGTTTACATAATAGTAAAATTAATTCATCAAATGGTGAACATCACATTTAAACATGTATAAAATATATGCAAATCTTGGTGCAAAAATGTAATAAAGGTTTTAATTTGAACCTTAAAAATTCATTAACATTATCTATTTGTAGTTTTTACAAATCATTGTTAAGGTGGATGATGTGTTTTTTGCAAAGAAATTAACATCTTCCACCATCTTTACCTTCTTCATCAACTATGAAATCAAGCACTTGAGTTGTGGGGATGAATGCAACTTCAACAAGGTAGGGCCTTGTTGCATCTTAATGTGTCAAATGACAACTTCCGACATCAAATCTTCATGATCAAAAGGCCCGTCTCATGGTGTTTGAACTACATTTTCTAATGCCTCCAATTCAGTTTGATGGCCATGTTCATAAAAGGGCAACTTCCCTTCCATGCTTACAAAAACCATTGTAAAAGATATTAGTTTCTATGCACCTTACATTCAAATTGTGATAATCAACATACAATGAATTAAAAACATGGTAAATATTTGACTTACATAGAATTAGATCACCATGACATGTAAATTTTTTTGCAAAAATGTCAAAAATGTGCTCCAAAACACCCTTGGAATAACACCAAAAAATCATGTGAAAAGGAAGTTCATATCAAGTTTGATATGCAAAAGCTTGGAAAATGTGACCCCAAACCCTAATTTGCAAAATAATCCTCATTGGAGTTCAACATATATTTATAATAGATTGACAAATGCAAATATCAAGTATTTAAAGTCAAAAGTGGCGGGAAATGTGTAACACGTGTTAATTTTTCCCACATGCAGAAATTTCTTTCTCAAGTGTCAAATATTAGTAATACACTCAATGTATTACCCATACCACATGTTAGTAACATAGAGATGCATTTCGGTTAAATTAATTAATTTTTATTTTACCCATACACTTTGAAACATGGCAACCTCTTGTCCATTTATTTTGAAAAATTTCTTGTTTTTTCTATGTTTAGATAGGTTATTTAGTGTATCAATAGATCATTAACGTGTCAACAAATCTTTAGTGTATTAATAACACATGGTTAATAATAGTTAGTTATGATATAAAAATTGATGGTAAATCTATACTAAGTGTCAAATTTTCATATGTAAAGTTTTTGGGTAGATTTTTCCATGACAATAATACAATTAGAGATGCCCATGAGTTGCACGTTATCAGAGGCCACTTATGGGCACCCACTGTTGTCAACATTCTAAAAGTTTTCCATAGGATGTCCCCTGCCTATTTCATGGTATAGGGGGGGACCCAGTTGCAATGGCCCACCTCTCATACACCGAACACACAAGGTATTTTGACTAAGCAGTACTGGCAATTCCCACTTGCTTGACCTCTTTGAGTCGTCAATAGCAAACCATTAGCACCACCTTCCTTGCATTCACCATCCTAAAATCCACTAGAGGTTGTTGATGACAGTTTCATAAAAATTGGCACAATTTGTATAATAACATTTCTGCAAGAGGATTCGAGATGGCAGCTGTGGACACAAATTTATTAATAACAAAAATAATAAAAAGAATTGCCAGAAGTTTCGAAAAGTCGATTCAGATACAAAGAAATTAGAATAAAACAATTTCATGAACAATCAATATGTGTTAGGGGTGGCAGAAATATCACTTGGGCTATCAATCACCCAATCAAGATTGTAAGTGGTAGTTAATTAGTTTTTTGACTCAAATTTCACTTTATAAGAGAGATTCTAGAAGCAGTTTCAGATCTATCTGTTCAGCAAGGTAGTTTGTTTTGTTTCACATCCAGATCTCCCAAACCATGGGGGCAGCTTCATGCTGTGCTCTTGGTATTGTTGGAAGCTCTCTATGAGTAGGGGTGCACTGACACTTGATTTGAGACTGTTTCGAAGCTACATTGCGGAAGCTATTGATTATTGAACCATTTTCTCAATGAAAATTAAATAAAATTGAAACTGAAAACTGTATTGGAATCTTGGGGGTGTTCTTGGTGTTGTTGAAAAGCTCTTGGCAAGTCAGATTTAATAAATTTTATTTCACAATTTTGAGAGCTAAGGTGTGGAAAGATATTGATTTTTGAGCGGATTTTGTTGCTGGAAATTCAAACAAATTGCAAAAATTGGGCTAGAAACAAATCTGTTGAGCCCTCAATTTGTTCACACTTGAGCCAACAGCACAGGCTCCGCTTACAAATTATAAAACAATTTCATGAAGAATCAACCTGTCCTGGGGTGGCAGAAAGATCAGTTGGGCTATCAATCACCCAATTGCAAATTGTAAGTGACTAGGTCTATTGTCTCAGGCTTAACTTTATAAGTGCATTTTCCTATTTGATGCAAGTGTTTTCTTGGGGGCCAATTTTGGCATCTTTTGGACCTAAAAATATGACTTGGACCCATACAAAATATTTTTGTGGAAATAATGGACCTAATTTGCTAGATTTCCAAAAAAATTAAAATAAAATCAGAATATTTCTACAGCAGGTTCCAGTAGGTAGTCAAACTATAGGAGGATTCTAACAATTTTTCACATTCATTACTGGACTTGTTGCTGGTGAGAAAGAAGGGCTATCAGCCAGAAGGCAAAACCGTGTCCACCAAAAAGGTGTGAGAAAGGTTTTACATAACGGAACATGGAGAAAGGTTTTCACAATATTTGTAAAATGCCCAATGGAGATGGAATCTACAGGGGATGACCTGGTGCATTAGCATGCCACTTTGCAAAACACCCCCCCATTAGGTTAGGCCTTTGCATTTTGTAATTTATAGTTGAAGTGGGTTGTTTTGATCATTACACCAGAAGAATGTGCTACTAACAGGGCATTACAAATAATGAAGTTATTTGTGAAGTCGTCATTTTAGGGTACAAGAATGGTTATTTTGGCCCACATAGAGGATGAAATGTGCAACAAGGATGTAACATGTAATTAAGAAAATAATAGGGGCCCAAATTCAATTTTGCACCAAATTTGGTGGTTTATGTTTGGTCTTTTATGTTTGTTTTTGCATGAAATAACCGACCTTGAGGTCAAGGCACAAGCTCAAGTGCTCTTCTTTTCAAAGCTAATTAGCATTGATGCGTATGCATTAGGGTGTGATGAGAGAGTTTTTTCATGCAATCATAAAGGGCATGTGAGGATGTGAAAGATTAAAGAATTTACATGAAAATACAAAGAGTGAAAATATGAGGGAGCTCACAAATGCATATTGGGGACCTATTTTGGTCTTGGGAATTTACAAATTATACATATAATGAGAATGTGATTTGGTTTTGGGAATTCAAAAATATACATAATGAACATTTGTTCAGATTGTAAGAGTTCACATATATGCATAATGGGGTTCTCATTTGACCTTGAAAGCTCACAAATGCATAATTGAGGTTTGTTTTGGTCTTGGAAGTTCACATGATGTGGTTTGTTTTGATTTTAATAACTCACGAAATTGCATATCGGGCCCATTTTGTCTTGTGAGCTCACAAATGCATGATGGGGTCTATTTTGATCTTGAGAGTTCACAAATGCACATCACAGGGGTCTATTTTAATTTTGAAAGTTCACAAATGCATGTAATGGAAGTTTATTTTGATTTCGGGAACCCTTAAATGCATAATGATAAGTTTGTTTTAACCTTCGAAGATTTTTAATGCATAATGGGGGGTTTGTTTTAGGCTTAAAAGATCATTAAAAAAATAATTGGACAAACTTCCTATGGTGAAATTGGGTGATTTGTAGACATTAAAAACTTGGAAGACCTTTGGTAGTGAAATTGTGGCATTTATAGACATTAGTATGCATAAACAAACCTTTTTTGCTCGTGTTCTTAGACTTGCATTGAAATTGGATGATTTGTAATGGGCAAAAACTAATGGACAAACTTGTTAACTTTATTCTTGTATGGGTTATTATATATTTTTGATAAAATCGTTCAATTTTTACTATTTACATTCATCTAAATATCACATTTATGATGCCTAAGCTTTAATCTTTCATAACTATAGGGTATTTGCAATCTATAGTGGATCATTTTTGGTATCACAAGGCTATTTTCTAACACCCATGGATTAGAATTTGTCCATGTATGTGATTGTTATATAATCTAATGTGATAAAATCTTGAAATTATTTGAAATTACATTTTTTACATCAAATGGGGGACTTTTCATTACGTTTTAGTTGTATTGTTATAGTACATAAAGGATGTGTAAATAGACTCACCATATGTTGAACTTCTAATGAAAAAACTTCATTCTTTTTCCAAAATTCAAAAATGTGGTTAGTAATTCAAAATAGGTGTTTGGAAATCATTCGCATGTCACATAAGAGTTTTGATGACCAAAAATTGATGAAAATGGCAAAGCCTTTCATTATTACATTTTTATATAATACTATTTTTTTAAATAAGCATTGTAGCTTACAAGGTATTACATGGTCATGTGTCATTGCTTCTTAGAAAAGATGAACATTTTTACAAGTTTATAACTTTTTTTCTTTTGTAAAAAATACACTATGAAACGTACTTTTAAGGACTCACAAAATTGGTCAAAAGTGATCCGCCCTAGATTGCAAATACCTTGTACTACAACTACTCAAATACCCTTTCAAACCATTCTACAATACTCTCTATAACTCTTTTCATCAAGCTCATCAATTTGCCCAACTATTTTATTACATTTTGTTCAGATTCTCCATGTAACTCTAGGGTAATGTTTTTCCTATCATTTTTCTACCAACATCTCTTTTGCAATCTACTTCTCATTTTCACACCTTACATCCAAGCATTACCCTTAGTTTTTTCAAGGACATTTTCTTCAACAGATTTTTCTTTCATCATCATTATACTTACAAATACATAATCCAAACTTCCTTGTAACAACATTTTATTGTTCATCTCATAAAAGAATGCACACACCAAAATAAAATAGAAATCTTTCTCTTCCATTACACCAAAACAATACAAAATAATGATGCACTTTGTGTCAACTCAAAATTGCAAACCCCTTCAAGTCCTCCTCTTTGTTTCTTATACTAAAGCTAACTAATTACATTTCCTTAATGACCTTTAATATAATTCTAATTGATTCTCTTAACTTTTAGTAATGTTGGTTTGACAAATCATCAACATGTCAAATCAAATGCCCTACGCTTATTGATATATGGTCTTTGTTTAACAAATTGGTTTATTCTTACCAATTGTATGATGCTAACTTGTAATTTGCCAATTTGTCTAAACATGACTTGGTCACCTATTTCTTCCTAGCATCTCAATATACTTTAGGCTTCTACAATTAATTTGCCTATCCTTTTATAATACACTCTAATTACATGAGGTAATCCCATTACCTATCAAATCCCTTTGTATTATGCATCCAAAGATTTATAATGAAATATATCCAAAACATTATGTACTTAAAAAGCTATGTATCCAAATAACCATAAATTTGACCTTTTAGTTATTTGTTTATTTCATTTTTTCCTTTTGTGGGCCTTTGCTTCCCCTTTTGTTTTTTCTTCTGTTTGGCCCATTCGGCTTTACTTTTGCCTTTCTTCTTTTCTCTAACCTTTTAATTGTTCCTTTAATTTATTTTTGCAATTAATCCATGTGTTTAAATTATTTGTAGGAATGGATGACTCTAACATAGTCATAAATGGATTTATGGCATAATGCATAGTTGAAGATCAAAAGGTTGTAAGAAACATGTCAATCATGCAAAAGGCAAAAACACCATTCGACTAAGAGGTTCAACACCAAATTGTGGATTCATTGCATTTGAACACCATGGCAATAATCTACAATCATGATTTTTTCATTTTTCATGTAATCATGATAGGAACCAAGTTACATAACTTATTTCTAATGCAACATTTGTGAAAGGAAATTTACAATTTAAAAAAATAATAGTATATGTTTTCACACCTTATTAAAAATAATTTAAAGCCCAAACCCAAAAAATAACATGAAAAATAACTCTTAAAAAACATTTAAAATAACCATTTAAAAAGTAGCCCTTAAAATGAAAATTTTCAATTTTAGACCCTAAATCCCAAAACCTTACTTTAAAATGTAAACCTTAAAAAATAATTAAAAATTCATTTTTAAAGCCCAAACCCTAATTCAAAAATGAAAATTAACTTTTAAAACCAATACCTTAAAATTAGATCCTTTAACATATATATAAAGCATATACCTTAAACCACACAATCTTCTGGCCTTACAATTCTTAAATACTCATAATCTTTCAAGGTGAAAGCGTGTTAAGTGCCCAAAAAATTGTAGTCACATGTATAAGTTTTTTGCAATTAAACTTTTTGGTAACATATGGACATCACACTTGGATTATTTACTTTTTAAAAGTATATTTTATTAGCTTTAAATTTAATCTAGTAAATTATTTTCAAAATTCCAACAAATTATTGAAGAATTTGAATTTATGGAATATATTTGTGACCGAATAATACTCATCACAAAGTTTAAAATTTTCATTATGTACTTTAAAAGGAAGGTTGTTGATGAAATTCTTGGGTGATTTTTTTATGGTATGTGATAGTGATATACATCAATTAAATCTAGAATAATTAAAAAATTTTAAAAAATGGATGAAATTCCATTCAAAAAATGTCTTTTTTTGCATTTTTTAATTAATGAATGCACAATATTATCTACCTTTTAGGAAAAAACTAATACCATATGCAAAATAATGAGATTTTATAAATGGGAATTGCATTATTTTTTCAATTTTCTTTTGTTTGATAATGTTTCATGAATCACAAACATGAAGCCTCATGGCCCTTGAAAAATTGTAAGTTATATATTGTGTGTACATTGATTTTATTCAATCCTTCACATCTAATCGTTGGATCAAGATCAATTTTGACTCAAAGTGAACTTTGAGTTCCAAAATGTTCTTGTGCAAATTCTAAAGTTTTTTACTTATGTTTAGGTTAGCCAAAGGATGCCATCAAGATTTTAGTTTATTTCATACTATAATATTTGTTATATATCACCTGTTTTGAACAAAAGTGATTCATCCTTTGTGTGTTTTCACCCTTCAACCCAACTAAGGTAGCCTTTAATTCACTTAAATTATTTAAAATGAAAATCAATCCACAATTCATCTTTAATTTTTTAAATTTTGTCCTTGATTCGGTTGACATAAAAATACCTCAAAATAAGGGATGAAATAATAAATAGAAAGGCCAAACTCGGTTGTAATTAGGTATTCTTTTGAAGATAATTTTAATGCATGAGTGACTCTTGAAACCTTATTGTAAATTGAATATGTTTTTTTGCCAAATTCACCTTGCATTGAAATTACTGAATCTATTTAAAGGTTCCACCATTTTTCATGATTTTGTTTAGACTTACCATGTAAAGTTAAACCATTATGTGACAACTTGTTTATTTTTATACTTGACATGTTCTTGTATTACAAAGCAAACAAGGTTTGGTTGATTTTGCTTCCTAATTCATTTGTGGTTAATTCATCGTGAAAGAAAGGAAAAAAAAAAACCTTAATTTCAGAGGTCAAATTGGAATCTTTCTTTGCAATTGCATTGATAGTAATTTCACTATAACAAAATGTGTCCCTATTCAATAAGTGTTTTCAATAATCCCATTGAACACGGACTAGTGAATGCCTAGTGTATTCACTGGTCCACTCAACGAAAATTAATGAATTACATGCACATTTTGTAATAGTGTTTGTTGTTATTATTTACATTGAATGATCGACCTTTAAGTTCATCAAGTGGTATTGAGGGTAAAAAATCTTATCGATTTGTAGTTTTCTAGCAAATGGTAAACCTAAGACATGATTCTAAGCTCCCATGTGGGAGCTCAAGGATGTGACTAAAACATTGAGGTTGTTTAAGTTGAATTCAAGGTGAAACCAATTTGCCAAACCAAGAAAGAAGGAAAATTAATGCAATATTGCACCAAATTGGGAAAAAACACCACTTTCCTTCATATGATATATTATGTGGCAAGGACCCACATTGAAGTGGCACAAATTCTTGAGACTTCCAAGTGGGAGTTCCAAATCTTGAAATTGTTAAATTAGTTATGAATCATGTGATTTTGGGGGTTCATAATTTTCTCATATAAACATTTATTCAAAAGATTTCAAAAAAACAAGTGTAGCCCTTGAATATTATTTTCCACCAACATATCATACTTTTCAATCAAAATTGGTTTGAGCTCACAAAACATCAAAATAGTTATCAAAAGTCATTTTGACAATTTAATTTTAGACCGTTTCATTGGCCATAACCCCCATTACGAATGTTTGCTTCCTCAATGCAACCCCACTAGAATATTTTACTTCTCAAAGCTTTTCCAATAACCAAGGAAAGTCTAATTTGAACAAAGTATGATTCTTCAAACCTTGTTATAAAAAATTCAAGATAATTTGGGGCTCCAACTCCCAAAATGACAATATAATTGAAAGTGTTAAAATTCATTTTCTTCAACTCTCCACTTGTGGAAGTGTGCTTGAATATGGGGCATGCTCTTGACCCATTTGCTTTAGACATTTTAGCTTTGGACATGAACTCAAGGCTAAGGTTGCACCATTAAAATACATATCAAATTTGGATTATAATAAATAGATTGAATGAATTTGGTGTTCACATATTGAACCTCTTCTATTCTATTTTATTAAAATTAACCATGCATAGAACTATCGTTATCACATAATGAACTTTTAAGTGGGCATTACCTTTTACATAACCCACTCATTTCATAATTTCTTGCCATATGAGTGGGAGGAACCACCATCAAGGTTTGTAATGTGATGGCAACAAGGTGTTACACTTTAAGCATTGGTTTTGCCCCCAATCTAGTTTGATTTTCCACCAAAAAATTAAAAATTTTGAACTTATCAAACACACCAAACTTAGATTTCATAGTGTAAAACAATATTTTCTTTACAAAATCATTAATGAAGGTTTAAATTTTTTTTGGCCTCTTTATGAAATATTGTTGCCATGGGACCACACAAAATCTAAATGCACAAGTTGAAGCATTGGATTTGCACAAGAACCCCCATCTAAAGAAAATGGAATCTATGATGGTGTTTACCGTACACACACCCATGACAAAAAATCAAATTGTGAAATCAATTGAAATCAATTCCCTTAATAAGGTTATTTGTGTCCATGGTTCTTAAATCCTACATAGAAACATGTTTCGTTCTCTAATGCCATAGATCATTTTTATTAAATTTTATGTTACAATCTATAATTAAAGATTGAGTGGCTCCAACCAATTTATATATATTTTTTTAAAAACAACATATATAACCACCTTTTATAACCACATGTGAAGAACTTTTGAACTTGTTTTTCCGATCCTACTTTTCCTTGTGGTAGTCTTTTGGGGCATTAAAGTCAAAATGGTTAATTATTTTTAATCAAGTTAAATAGTTAATGAAAATGGTCAAAGATTTTTAGTCAAAATGATCAATGGTTTTTAGTCAAATTGAACATTTAATCAAAATGGTCAATGATCCTTAGTCAAATATGACTAATGGTCTTTAGTCAAGTTGAACATTTAGTCAAAATGGTCAATGATCTTTAGTCAAATATAACCAATGGTCTTTAATCAAGTTGAACATTTAATCAAAATGGTCAATGATCTTTAGTCAAACATGACATGGTCTACTACTTTACGTATTTACCTCCTACTTATTCATCTACCTATTTATTTAATTAACTACTTGCCTACCTATTACCCACCCACCCATGCACCCACTTATTATTTACCTATCGACCTTTACCTATACCTTTTCACCTACTTACCTACATACCTACCTATGTTTTTCACCTTTGTACAACCTACCTATTTACCTACCCACCTATTTTCATATCATCTATCTACCTATCCACCCACTTACCTACTTAATTTTAACCACTAGGTGTAACCATAAGGTTTACCCATTATGTTTAACCACTAAATTTAACCATTAAGTTTAATCAAATTTTAGCCATTAAGTTTAATTTAAATTTAACCATTATGTTTATTCATTAAATTTTGGCATTAGGTTTATCTTAAGTTAAACCATTCAGTTTGGCCAATATATATAGCCTAAGTATAACCACTAAGTATAACATATGTTTAACCACTATATTTAACGATTAAAGTTACCCATTAAATTTAACTTAGGTTTAGCCATTAGGTTTATCAATTAAGTTTAACCACTATATTTAACCATTAGATTTAAGTATTGGGTTTAATCAAAGTTTAGCCATTATGTTTAACCATTATTTTAAGCCATTAAATTTAACCACTAAATTTAATCATTACTTTAAATTAGTAAATTTGGCCACTAAGTTTAACCATTATTTTAAATCACTAAGTTTAACCACTAAATTTAGCCATTACTTTAAGTCACTAAGTTTGGTGATTAGATAGAGCCATTGTGTTCAGCAATTATTTTAAATCATTAAGTTTGGTGACTAAATATAGTCATTGTTTTCAACCATTACTTTAAGTCATTAAATTTGGCTACTAGATTTAGTCATTATGTTCAACCATTATTTTAAGTCATTAAGTTTAGGCATTAGATTTAACCATTACATCAAGTCATTAAATTTAGCCACTAAGTTCAACCATTATTTTAAGTCATTAAGTTTAACAACTAAGTTTAACCATTATTTGAAATCATTAAGTTTAGCCATTATTTTAAATTATTATGTTTAATTACTATGTTTAGTCACTATGTTTAACCATTATTGTAAGTTATTATATTTAGTCACTATATTTAACCATTATTTTAAGTTATTATGTTCAGTCACTACGTTTAACCATTATTGTAAGTTATTATGTTTAATCACTATGTTTAACTAATATTTTAAGTTATTATGTTTAGTCACTATGTTTAACCATTATTTTAAGTTATTAAGTTTAACTAATAAGTTTCACCATTAAGTTTATCCATTATTTTAAATCATTAAGTTTAGCCATTAAATTTAGTCATTATTTTAAGTCGCTAAATTTAACCACTAGGTTTAGCCATTAAGTTTAGTCACTATTTTAAGTCACTAAATTTAACCATTAGGTTTAGCCATTATTTTAAAACACTAAGTTTAGTCATTAGCTCTAACCATTATTTTAAGTCACTTAGTTTAACCATTAAGTTTAGTCATTAGCTTTAACCATTATTTTTAAGTCACTGAGTTTAACCATTAGGTTTAGTCATTAATTTAAATCACTGAGTTTAATCATTAGGTTTAACTAATAGTTTAAATCATTAAGTTTAGCCATTACTTTAAGCCATTGAGCTTAACCATTGGGTTTAATTAATAGTTTAAGCCATTGAGTTTAACCATTAGGTTTAGTTAATAATTTAATCCACTGAACTTAACCACTAAGTTTAGCTAATACTTTAAGCCATTAAGTTTAAAATTAAGTTTAACCATTATTTTAAACCACTAAGTTTAACCATTAAGTTTGGCTATTACTTGAAGTCACTAAGTTTAATTAATAAGTTTAGCCACTAATTTAAGTCACTAAGTTTAACCACTAGGTTTAACAATTACTTTAAGTCATCAAGTTTAACCATTATTTTAAGTCACTATGTTTAACCATTACTTTAAGCCATTGAGTTTAACCATTAATTTTAACTAATAATTTAAACCATTGAAATTAACCATCAGGTTTAACCAATACTTTAAACCATTAAGTTTAGCCACTAGGTTTAACCATTACTTTAAATCATTAAAGTTAATCATTAGGTTTATCCATTATTTTAAATCACTAAATTTAGCCACCGAATTTAGTTAATAATTTAAGTCACTAAATTTAACCACTAGGTTTAACCAATGATTTAAATCATTGAGTTTAGCCATTAAGTTTAGTTATTAATTTAAATTATTGAATTTATCTATTAGGTTTAGCCAATAGTTTAATTAGTCATCGAATTTAACGATTAGGTTTAACCATTAGATTTAGTTATTATTTTAAATCACTAAGTTTAACCATTAGGTTTAGGCATTACTTTAAATCATTAAAGTTTAGCCATTAATTGTCACCTAAGGTTTAACCATTATGTGAAGTGAACATGTAAAATAAAAAACTTGATAAATAATGAACTCTTTTGATGGTGCAGTCCATTGGTAAAGATTTGGTTTATCAATGGGAAGGTTTAGGGTTCAATTCCTTAAATTTACAACCTTTGTGCATGTTGAAAAGGCTAAAGTAGGTAGGTTAGACTAAAGTAGTTAGATTAGGTTAAGTAGGCTAAGCTAGCACCTACCTACTTAAATGTTTTTTTTTGACCTACCTAAATATATTTACTACCTACCTACCTACCTATTAATTTAAAATAATAAATGATTTTAATTTAGGTATAAAATTGACCCAATCAAATGGTCCACTATCCACTAGTCAAATAGTTAGTCAAATAGTTAATCATTTTGTCAATAATTTCGCCAATCAAATGACAAGGTCCAATTTGACTACTTAGTTGTGCTAAACATGTATAAAGTGATTGGTATAAATTGACAAGGTGACTTTTTTGACACTTGTCACTTTTGGGTTTTTTTTTATTAGAAAACCCAGTCGAAAAAACCATGAATTTTAGTAGTGAAAAGAAATTTCATTTTCATCTTCAAACATGAAAATTATTGCCATAAAGTTTTTGAATGTTTAAACATTATAAAATAGATGGCATGATTGTGAATAGAACAATGTCAAAAGACAAACAACCAAAACTTCAAAAACTTTTGAATGAACAACTACAACATGCAACACTAATTCTCCTTCTTCCAAGAAGCAGTAGGCTATGATATTATATTACAAATTAATATCAGTGGAAGAATATATATGAATAAAACATATATTTATAATGAGCTCTCACCACAACCAAAGGATCACACAAGTTGTTACAAACTTCAATATTCACCCTTGAACTCTATAATAGGAGGTGAATATCCCACATGTAAATGTTACCTTCTTTAGTATTATTACATGCAAAAGGTCATTAAACCGTGCAAATGTTACTTCACCTAACTAAGGTGAACACCATATGTAATGAGTTACTTCATTAACCTTCTTTCAAGTATTTGATAATTTTAAAAAATTAAGTGCATAGAACACAAATATCTAAGATAAAATTAGGTTGGTGAAAATAATTCAATAAGATGTTGACATCCAACAATTTTAATCGTAGGAGTAAATGTTTTTAGTTTTTAAGATTTGGAATCAAATTAACGTGGAATAAGGATGTTAGTTTTCAAAAAGTTAAAAATCCTCTTGATTCAAGTCTACTGTTATTTTTTCAACATATTCTATTTCATGTGAAATAACACTTGGAATGGTGGGCAATAACCAAAAAACAAATCAACCATTGTTAGGTAGCATACAAGTTCTTAGATCACCTAAAATTTTTCAAGTATTACAATTTTGGGAGCATCTTTGAAAAAATAATTTCATATCTTTTGAAGCATTAGGAGTTTATGATTTTATAAAAACTTTAGCCCTATAAATGTGCCCAAAATCATCAAGAAACATAAGAAGTCCCAAATTATTCAAAAAAATTGAGCATCTTGGAAACCACCTTTCAAGAATTCTCTAAAATGCTCAATTTTTTGAGGAACATGCTTAAATTGCACCAAGTTGTCCAAAATTTTTGTTTAATTTTGAAAACCCCTCCAATGTGAACAATCCAATGTAGGCTTAAATTAACTCTATCATACTATTTGTATGAATGTTATGGGGGGTTAGTTTATTTCTTATATTTTAGTCATTCTAAACTCCCAATCAATAAAGGGTTAAATGGAATAAAAATATCCTTACCAACCTTTGGTGTGAATCTAGCTATAAGGTAATACCTTTTGAGCTTTCACAATAATTGTAATATTTCTGAAAATGTCAATTTAAAAATGAATTACTTGTCTGAAACACCAAAAGTTAAAAAATTACCAACTCCTTCATGTCAAAATTTTGAGAACTTGACACAATTGTGTAAGTTTACCAATTTCTTTGATTTTGGTTTTCAATATGTAATAGGTAGGCAATTTATCAAACATTTCCTACCTATGATTAGCAACAACTCCAATGTTTATCTTGACTCATTTAAGTTAGATATAGTGGAGTCTTTCTTGTTTACAACCAAGAATTGTGATGAAGAGAGTATATTGTGTAGGGCTTCTCTTTGAATAAGATATTTTCATGAACATTAATTGCAATCTTCAATCATCATTACCAAACATTTTATTTATGTATAATATTAGGCCAAAACATTCCAAAATTTGCCAATTTTAACATAAACTTGATTTTTTTTTTAAATTATTATTATTCAACACCGAAGTGCCAAATTGCACAAGGTAGTATCATATTCAGCCCACTTATATTAGTGAGGCTAACCTCCCAAATCTCCAACCACAATTTGCAAATTGTCATGTCTTGGGCCAACTTGAGCTCACATTGTAATGTGTTTTGGTGGTGCCAAGGCTATAAGTAATGTAGAAGCTAGTGGACCCAAGAAAGTACCTTTCCTTGAACACTTGTTTCCTACTTTTTTCTTCCCTTCTCTCTTCCTCCTCAATTGTTTCAAAGGCACTTATCTCCTTTTGCTCATAAATCTTGTAGATAAATTAATAAAAAGTCTTTGCAGGTACAACTTAAGATACATTGAACTTCAAACATTGAAACAAGTTATCTCTCAAGTTCCACTTGAGAGCATGTACAAAATACAAAGTTCTAACATAATCTTGTGCTCTCATGTATTTCAATCTGCAAATAGGTACTTTGTTCACTTTGTTCATCAGATTTCTGAAAGTAGATGGTTTTTGTCAAGCAAATCACCCCAAGTTGTAGTACTACAACCAGGCCTGCAACATTTGAAAACAACAGCCCTAAATGTTTTTGTCATAGATGTAAAAAGGTTATAATCATTGGTTTTTTTGTTTTTTTTCCAACACAATTTGTCAATTTTTTATAAAAAATTTGGGGTTTTTTTCTAGTGCTAATAATTTTCTTGTATTTTTTTTCGAAATTTTCCTATATTAAAAAATTGAATAGAAAACCCTTGTTATATGTGTGACAAAGGGTTTGCCAAATTTTGTATAAATTTCAAGATCAATTCTCATGAGTGGAAGATTTTGTGAAACACTATTTACCTTACACTAAGGTTAGTTTTGTCATTAAATAATCCTCAAAATATTGAAATGATATTTTGTGAAAATATGAAGTTGTGATGTTGAAAATCATCGTAATTATCATAGGCTACATTTTGAATGATTTCACTATTCATATCACAATATTATAGTAGATTATGGAAAATATATATAATATCAAATTTTAAAAACGAATTCATTTTTTGAAGGATAGATGATAAGTGGTCGGGAAATAATTTTCTTTTGGGTTCTAGTTCCCTAGCTAACCATGGTGGTTACATTAGTGTTTTTTTTCCCTACCTACCTACAAGTGGGCTGTTAGAAGGTAGGTAGTAAAAACATGATTATCGGGAAAATTCAACCCACACTTGATCTATTAAATGAAGATTCCTAGCATCATTCTCAATCAAATGTCTATACACATGGCTTGATGTAGCTGAGATCACGATTTATCATAAGGCCCATACACAAACTGATGGGTCATTCGTACATGGTGAGCATGATCTGAAATCCATTTTTTGTATATTTCGTTATGTTTCACGCATGTCACAAGCATTAAAGGACCACATATGGGCCCAACTAAGCTTAAGTTACACGGCCAAACAAATATATGACAAGCATAAAGCAATTTGGTGGGAACGTGTGAATGCAAGTCAAAACATGACACGAAATGATTTCATTCGGCTTCAAAACATTGCATATTTGGATCGGAAACATAAAAAAGGGAATTGGCTTTTACACACCAACTTGCAATTTCAATTCAATCTTGGGCTCTCCAACATCCAAAAAATGTGTTTTTTTTCCAAGATGTTAATGAAATCAATAACACTCAAATCCCATTCACCATAGGTATTCAAACACCAACTCAATGTGAATCCATGCTATCATATGGTCACAATGGTGTCATTTCTATGGATGCCACATTTGGCACAAATGACATGAAATTCCATCTATTCACTTTGATGGGGTTTGATGATCATCGCACGAGTGTCCCTTTAGCTTGGATCATTATAAGCAAACAAACGGTTGAAGATTTGATCGAGTGGTTGAAACCATTAAAAAATAAGATGTTGTCACACATGCCACATTGGAAACCATCATGTTTTCTTGTTGATGATGCACCTCAAGAATTGAAGGCATTACGATTAGTTCTATACCTAGTACTTACTTTGTGTATATTTCCTTAGATGTTTTTAAATATTTTTCATAAAATTCTTGATTACATCAAATGCATTTTATGTTGTACTGACCCCATCCACTATAGGAAAGAGACATTGTCCATTTAAACCTTCTAAAGTGGTTTGAACTATTTGACATGCCTAGGATTCAATCAAGTAGCTATAGACTTTACATGTGAAAACAAATGGACATTTTTATTTGGGATGAATGCATGATTTGGTCATTTTGTTTAACTTTTCAATATTGCAAAAAAAAGTTAATTTCAAAAAATATATAGCTTCAAATATAATAAACACCATCATTCTCGTATTTAATCTTCAAATTATGATAGTGGGTGTCACTATTATGAATTTGATAGGTAATTTTGGTGTGTAAATAGTGAGGTGCAAAAAATGTTAAAATCAATGTATTTCAAGATTTTGCTTGGACTAAAATTTGGTGATAGTTTTCAAAGTTCATAACAATAATCTTAACTATTGAATTTATTTTTTTGTAAAGTTTCAAGGAAATTGGAGCTTAAGTAAATCCCTAAACAAGTTTTGGTGAAAACATTCTATAGAATAATTGGAGCATAATTTCCTTGCATTGGTCTATTTAAATTACTTGATTGTTGAGACCCAAAATGATAAAAAGGTTTACAAAGTGTCTCTATATGACATAAAACAAATGATAGGATGTCATTGAATTTTTTGAGGTTCAATAGATTGAAAATTTGACATAAAATCTGATTTGATCATCTATTAACTGCTTAAAACTTTTTTTTCACTATTTAAAAGACTTTGTGAATGATTTCAAAAAAAATTTAAATAACTTTTTTAGAAAATGTTTTTATGGAAACTCTTTTATGACCTTAACATATTAACATAATGCAACATTTTTTTGAGTCATAACAATGAAATCAAACGAAAAAGTCAAGTTGTAAAATATCATTCTATGAATATTCTACCATTAAAGAATTCAATCCTTAGATACAACCAAATGATAAACTTATATATGCTAAGAATTAGGTATTAAACTTGGGATAATTTCAAAGTCCTAAACTAATTAATGAATTGCATAAACTCATTAGTTAGTGGCATATTGTTCATATATATCTAAAGATGTCTACATTTTATTTTTTATTTTAATTCAATTTTTTCATATATATTACAATTTCTATAAAAGGTTTTGTCAAATTACTTTTTGTTAATCAAATTGTCAAAAAAAATTGACATTTTCCTCTAAAGAATTAAAATAATTTTAAATAGTAATATTTTTGCACTAGGTGTTTAATGAAGATCATTAGTTCATGGAAGAAATTGAAGATTAAACATGTTCATTGTTGGGCCAAAGTTAGCCTAACCCAATTTTGATTAAGAAGTCTAAGGTGGTTAAAAAAGTTTTGGGGTTAACTAGAAGGTTGAGAGGGTTAAGTTTGTGCCTATGACCTTATCCTTATAAGATTAGATGGGTGGATGGCTTGGCTATGATAATGGAAAGAGTAGGTTGGCTGGATTAGGATAAGCTTGGATGCCTTATCCTTGTCCAACCTTGCCAAACTTACTGGATAAGAAGGTCTAGATGGCGGGGGTGAGCTTCCTAGAAGTTTTTAGCATTTAAAGGTCTTAACATGGTTGGGTGGACCAAAATCTAACAAAAAAAAAAACTTGGCCCAAAGTCCATTTTGCAAGCTTTACAGTGTGCATAATGTTGACACATAATGATGACAAAATGACATCCATCCATTCTTAGCATTTTTTTTCCATATGTGATTTGTGCATTGTAAAGGCTAGTGATTTATATAAGTCTAATTTTTTAAAATTCAAAACACCTTTTGTTTTTAAATGCTATGGAATTTTAAAAATAAGGTGTGTTTTTCAATAGCCAAAAGTCCACAGTGTAATATTTCCAATTCGTATGATGCAAAACTTTTTTGCATTGTTTTTATTAATACATTTTCACCTTGAAACCAATTCCCTAAACAAGTTCTAGGTCCATCATTGAACCAAATTAAAGTTCATTTGCCTAATTGCAATTAGCGTTACACCAAAGTTTTTTAAATTCAAAAGTCCATAACTCTTGGGATTTTATGTTTTTTAGTTTTAAAAAATTCGACCATGTATAAATTTAAGTCTTATTTGAAAATGAATCCCTATTAACCAAACCCAACATATGTAATAAAATATAAGTGACACCAAAATTGGTCCACCCTACCATTCCAACACCCATAGGGTTAGGTCAAAAAGGGGATGATGGCATTTCCATGGAGCTATGAAGAGAGAAGGTTGTTGCTGATTTCTTTTCCTTCTTTCTAAGTGCATGGAACATGAAGGGGTGCGAGAAAGGAGAAATGATGATGATGTTTATATGGATGGGGGTGGTGCTTTGGGGCATCATGAGAGGTTGAAAGAGTTGGGAAAAGAAGGAGGTTGGAGTATCATGAAAAGAAAAAATCTCAAAAAACAATCCAATCAACATATGTCCTAGAGATTGGAGGCAAGATCCTCAAGTGGTGGGGTGACAGTTGCTCAACACATTACAACAAAAGATGTCCTTGTATGCGAAGCGATTTCACTAGATTTTGAGTGAATTCATTAGTCATAGTGAATGGAGATTAATGGGGAAGCAATGAATTCACTACTTTAGTGAATGGGGACTAGTGAATTACACCCACATTTTGGAGTAGTGACAAGAGGCGTTCATTATGTATGATAATTGGAGGCGGGTGGGAAGGGAGAAAGAAGAAGTACTGAATTGCTTTGCTTTGTTGAGTGTTTTTGAACCTATTTCTTTTGAAAACCCTTTCCATCAGTTCATGAAAGAATTGTAAAATTGGACCTCCTTAACTAGGCCCTTCAGCTGCATGGCAAAGTAACAGATTCCTCTAGATGTGGCACAGGGTTTCCAACTCTTTTATAACTTGAGAATGACTATTGAAACTGCAAAGATTGGGTCAGATTGAAGAGACAATTGCTGATGTGGGGATGGAGCATGAAAAAAATGGGTTGAAGGTACCAACTGTGTTGATGCCAGTTTATGTGATGAATGTTGGAGCTCCTACACCAGTCCACAAGTACAGGAACAATGAATTAGACATGAGGCAGTAAACAAGCAAAAAATAATATTCATAACTCAAGTCAAACCAAGAGGATCAGAAACTTTTCAAAACAAAAGAGCAATAGGTCACAAGAAAATGAAATGAAATTAGTAGCAAGAATCTTACTTGCTTGCAGCCTACTGTTTGGCTTGAGGGCACCAACCTTCCATGCTGGATCAAGATCTACAATCTGCTATTGCATTGTTTCTGCATCACACAATTGACATCAGATGTCAAGAAACCTAAAGTGTGGAAAAACACTAAACTTTTGCCTGCCAGGATTATTATTTCACACAGCATTTTCAACTCACCCAACTAACAATCCACAACACAAAACACCATGTTTCAGCATTTTCAATCATACAAACACAACATGAAGAAATCAAAAAATAGACCTGTTGTGCATGAAACACCTGAAGTTGGGCAGCCTGGTCCTTCAGCTGATGAATATGTTGCTATGGTTACCTTTGCTGCGAAAGCTGGTGGTGCTACAATTGCTGTTCACAAAGAAACTCAAAAAGATTCCTCAGCAATGCCACAAAGAACCCATGCATATTGACTAACTACAAACACTTGCACATGCCTAACAATTAAACATGCATTTAACGTTGAAACTAGGACCAAGACAATCTCACAACAAATAACCCTTGTTGAACATTGGATAAATAGTATCAACCCTAGGCACTGAAATGATCCCCAATATTGTATGCAACACCATCCTCAAACTTCCCCTAACATTCCCAGTAACTGCAATAGTTAATAAAACCAAACTTTAAATGCACTTACTTGTTTTACCTTACCAAGTCCATCGTTTTGCATGAGCTTGGTAATGTTGTTGCACCTGCTGTGCTTGTAATAGCTATTATTTACTGCTCCTGCCATGTGTTGCTTTAATGCACACCATGTATGAACCATGCCTCTAACCACTGCCACTACCACCACTTTGTTGCAGTTCCCCGCTTTGTTGTAACAGATTAGCAGCTACTTAGTTGAAAAGGATCAACTTCATTCTTTGCGTTGCTCCCTCCACCAGGTTGCACACTACTAACCACATCGAACTGAAATATGTTCACCATCTGAATCTGCTACAAAAAGAAGGAAAAAGAAAGTAAGCAGTGCCAAATTGAAATTTCAAGCTCAGAAGGGGTTCTATTTATGTAGGGCCGCCACCATTGTACAAGAGCATAAAGACAATATATCATGAACAATAGAGACTTACCCCACTCTGTTATAATGTAGTCACACTACTTTTCCTTTGGGAACTGGTCTTGTTACATGGCAATGGGGTATCCAAAACAATCTGTGATATAGGTGCATTAGTAGTTCGCATTGTGGCCACTCCAAGTCCCTGTTGCAAACTCAACATTACACGTTGTAAGGATGTGCAAGAAAATTGCTGGTGAGCAAAGGCGTGTTTCTTGTGGTCTAGGATGCAATAAGCTGTTGCCAATCTTGCTTCCCTTGTTGTGTTTTGTGGCAAAGTTTATTTTTACCATTGGAGGAAAATTGCCCTCCTTGGTGATGGCTTGAGATGACAATGGTGATTTGATAATAACCAAACAATCAAAGGTAATCAACACAATATGTAATCAAAAGTTCATTGATCTTCACACAAGGTACC
>Ga0209611_10003218_pt1 | contig 28513 bp, 25 predicted proteins | sample S1TSphgellanicum_3_FD_187693 | JGI IMG/M metagenome (GOLD analysis project Ga0209611, IMG submission 187693) | Host-associated microbial communities from peat moss isolated from Minnesota, USA - S1T2_Fc - Sphagnum magellanicum MG (SPAdes) (version 2) | ecosystem: Host-associated > Plants > Peat...
TGAGGATCCACGGGTTGGAGCGGAGGAAGCCCATGCCGCGCAGGCCGTACTCGGTGTAGAGGATGGGCTTGGCGATGTCGCGATAGGCGCCGGCCAGTTGCGAGCGCTGGCGCGCGATGTCGGCGGCGAGGCGGCGCTGCTTCTCGGCGAGCGTTTCGTAGCCGTCGCTCACTTGGTGATCTCCTTGTCCTTCGCGATGAGGACTTGCAGGCCCTCGACGTCCTTGCGCAGTTCCTTGATGGTCTGGCCGAGGAAGCCGGGCCAGTTGGTGACGATGTTGTAGGCGGCAGCGAGGAAGGCCGCGCCGGCGATGGCGTAGATGGCGAAGATGCCGCCGATGACCCAGAGGCGATACGGACCTTCCCAGAACGCGGCGAGAATCCAGAGCAGCGCGAAGAAGAACGCGGTGTGCAGCGCGAGCGCGGCGGCGAAGCCGAAGAGCACGAGCTTGAGCGCGCGGACGCCCTGGTCCTGCAGCTCGACCGTGGCGAGGTCGAGCCGCGTGTAGAGGGTGGCGAGGAGGACGCTCCAGAACGAGCGCAATGAACCGAAGAGCGAAGGCCCGGAACCCGGGCCCGCGCTGCCGCCTTGAGGATCAGCCATGCGGACGGCCTGGGTTAATCGTCGCGGCCGCGCAGAAAGACGCTGGCGGAAAACGCGATGCCGACGACGAAGCCGATGCCCGCCGCGATGCCGACCGCGTTCCACGGATTATCGCGGACGTAGCCGTCGGTGGTGGTGAAGGCTTCCTGGCCCTTGGCGCGGACGGTCTCGTAGTGGTCGCCGAGTTTGTCCTGGACGGTCTTGAGGTGATCCTGGACGCGCGAACGGGCTTCCGTCGCCTTGTCGCCGACCACGGAAGTGGTGGCCTTGAGGAGCTCCTGGACGTCCTTGATGAGGACCTTCACGTCGTCGTAAACCTTCTCGCGGGTAACATTGGAATTGGAATGGGACATAAAAAACTTCCTTTCGAATCCACTTAACCGCCGCACCGGCGATAATGCAAGAGGGAATCGGCGCGTTAGTGGGCCGGGTCGGACGAGGGATTGTCGTTGGGAGGCTGCGGGGACGTGGCGTTGACCGGGGGCGCGTTGGTGTCGGGGGAGCCGGCGGGTTGCGCAGGCTGCTTGGGGCCGAGCACGATGAAGAGTTCGTCCAGCCGGTTGAGATCCGCGGTGGGCTCGATGACGGCCTCGCGGTACATGCCGAAGGTGGGGAAGTCGTTGGCGAGCGGCGGGACTTCGCTGACCTGGCCGATCTTGAGGCCGGCGGGGAAATTCGGGCTGAGGTCACTCGTGACGACGAACTGGCCTGGCGCGACGGTGGAATTCTTGGGCAGATATTCCATCCGAATGCGCGCGCCGCCCTGTTCGAAATTGCCCTGGCCCTTGACGATGCCCTGGTCGTGCGTGCCCTCGACCGTGGCGGTGATGGAGCAGTTGCGGTCGACCATGAGGATGACGTCGGTGACGTCGCGCGAGACCGTGCCGGTCTTGCCGACGACGCCGCGCGGGGAAACGACGGGCTGGTCCTTGGCGATGTCGGGATCGTCATGCCAGCCGACGTTGACCTGCACGGAGGTCCACCAACTGTCGGGATCGCGGCTGAGCACGCGGCAGGCGCGCAGGCGGTAGGGCGAGGCGTCGCGGAAGCCGAGCATCTCGTTCAGGCGCTGGTTCTCGGCCGTCTTGTCCTGCAGGATTTGGTTCTGCACGGTGAGGAGGGAGACCTGCTCGCGCAGCTTGACCACCTCGGCCTGCGCCTGGTCGAGGGTCTGCAGCTTGGTGTCCACGCTGGTGACGAATTTCACCGGGCGTTCACCGGCGCGCAAAATGGGACCGAAGATTTCCAGCGCGCCGTTGCGGAGCGAGCGCGTGAACTGGTCGGGCAGGAAAAAGCAGACGATGACGAACGCCGACAGAAGGCCGATGACGACCAGGAGACTCGTGCTGCTTTTTTTCACGCGGGGGTCGTTATCTCAGATAAGCGGCGCGTGCCGCAAGCACGATGCCGCGGCGTGTCGCGAGGCGGGGCCGGATCAGGCGCGGCGCTCGGACTCCGCGGCCTTCTTCATGTACTCGAATTCCTGGAGCACCTTGCCGGTGCCTTCGGCGACCGCGCTCAGCGGATCCTCCGCGACGTGCACGGGCAGGCCGGTTTCCTCGGCGAGCATCTTGTCGAGGCCGCGCAGCAAGGCGCCGCCGCCGGCCAGGACGATGCCGCGCTCCACGAGGTCCGCGCTCAATTCCGGCGGGCAACGCTCGAGCGTGATGCGGATCGATTCGACGATGACCTGCACCGGCTCGGCCATCGCTTCGCGCACTTCCTGCGAGGTGATGGTGAGCGTCTTCGGCAAGCCGGCGACGAGATCGCGGCCCTTCACTTCCATCGTCGATTCCTTCTCGACGGCGTAGGCGGAGCCGATCTTGATCTTGATGTCCTCAGCCGTGCGCTCGCCGATCATGAGATTGTAGGCGCGGCGCATGTAATTGATGATCGACTCGTCCAGCTCATCGCCCGCGACGCGCACGCTGCGGCAAAACACGATGCCGCCGAGCGAAATGATGGCCACCTCGGTCGTGCCGCCGCCGATATCGACGATCATGTTGCCGGCCGCTTCCTGCACGGGCAGTCCGACGCCAATCGCCGCGGCCATCGGTTCTTCCATGAGATAAACGTCGCGCGCGCCCGCGTTGATCGCGCTGTCCTTCACCGCGCGCTTTTCCACTTCGGTAATTCCGGTCGGCACCGCGATGACGATGCGCGGACGGCGCTGCCAGCCGCGGCGGTTGCTGACCTTGTGAATGAAAGCCTTCAGCATCGCCTCGGTAATTTCGAAGTCGGCGATAACGCCGTCCTTCATCGGGCGCACCGCGATGATGTCGCCCGGCGTCCGGCCCAGCATGCGCTTGGCTTCGTCGCCCACGGCCAGCACGCGCTTCGAGCCCGCCTTGATCGCCACCACCGACGGTTCGCGCAGCACGATGCCGCGATCCCGCACATAAACCAGCGTGTTGGCCGTGCCCAGATCAATGCCGATGTCGTTGGAGAAAAGCCCGGAGAAGATATTCATCTTAAAGTTTCCAGTGGAAAAAATCGTGTAACGTTATGAATGTGATCGGAATAGCCGTGTGAATTCTTACCTAAAATTGAGCATCCCGTCCAGCGATAGTAGCGCCTCGCTTTCACTGGTCTACGCCCAGACGGAGAGAGCGTCAAGGCATTGCCCCCGGCACCCTCTTAGAGTATCGGCAAAATCGCCCGCTTGATTAACCGGCTTGGGGCTAAATTTGCCGTGACGCTTCGTCGTTTTTGCCGATGGCGCATGGAGGTCATGGCCAAGACGCTGCGATGTCACACGATCCTGGATCAGTTGCTGATCTTTGGCGGGCTGGTCAGGACGAAGGTCGAGAAAAATTGAAACGGTTGTTGCACCTGTGGGGCGTTTCGCGGCTGTTCCGATTCCGGAAGGACAGGCGTGTTGGTCCAACCGCCGACTTCGAATCCGTGGAGCGTGGCGTGTGCGTCGCCCTTCAGTGGAGGCAGACCCTTTATAGTCAGTTGAAAAGGCTTCGCAGGCCGTTTTCCGTTGATCTCCGTCACCTCAAATGGATTTTCCATCATCACCGGATGCTTCGGCGCCTTCACCTCGATCACGGCAAATGTTCCCAAGAGCAAGCCGAGGGCACCGAGCGGCGGCTTGGGATGAATCGTGGCCGGGAAATCGGGCGAAACCAGCGGAACCCTGGGGTCAACGGGCCTGGCGCCGGCAGCAGGGTCGCCATTGACTTTCTCGACGGAAGTCACCTCGAACCGAGTCAAAAAACAAAAAGCAATTTGCGAGGGGAAATCCTCGTCCGTGGGCAAAGACGGTTGGCCGGCCCATTCTCCGATTTCATAGCCATGCAGGACGTAAGTCTTCCCGTCGATGAGCTTGGAACCGTCGACCGGAATGTGCCGGAGTTGATTGAGCTTCACTCCGTTCACTTTGTGAATCTCAAAACCAGGCAGGGTGGATAGCATGCCGGAGGGGTGGTAGATGCCTTCGATCACGGCAAAAGTACCCAGCGGCAAGCCGAGCTTTCCAACCGGCGGCGGCGGACCCGCACGCAAGCTCCCCGCGCAGGCGAGCAAAACAAGCACGGGAAGGAACAAGCGAACGGGTTTCACGAGATGATTTTCGTTCTCCGCCGCAATCCATGCCAAGTGAAAACGTGGCGTCGCTTTCTCTTACCGCGGGAGCCAGCGTTCGAGCATCTCGCGCAGCTTTTCGATGCGGACCGGTTTGGGCAGGTAGTCGTCCATGCCGGCGCCACGGCATTTCTCGTCGTCGCCGTGCATGATGTTGGCGGTGATGGCGATGATGCGCGGCTGGTGCCACTGGCCGGCGCGGATTTGCCGGGTCGCCTCGTAGCCGTCCATCTCCGGCATCTGGCAGTCCATGAAAATGACATCGTAGTCGGCCCGGGTCATCGCCTTCACGGCTTCGACTCCGTTGATGGCGAGTTCGGCCCCGTAGCCGAGCTTCTGCAGCACGCTGAGAAAAACCATCTGGTTGATCCGGTTGTCCTCCGCGAGAAGGATTTTGATTTCCTTCTTTTGCCGGATTTCGCGGTACTGCTTCGGCAGGCTGCCGCTCAACGCGATCTGCCGGGTTCTTTGCACCAGGTCGGCCGACATGATCTCGGTCAATTGCGTCAGCAACTGCTCCTGCGATGCGGAGCCGGGCACGACCGTTGCGATCCCGGCGGCCTTCACCGCAGCCGCGTCAATCTTACTTTCAGGCGGAGCGAGCAACACAAGCTTTAATGACGCCAGGAGCGGCTCCCTTCGGATCGTGCGCGCGAGATCGAGGCTCTCCGTCACCTCGGTTTGCCGATCGAGTAGGGCAATCTCGTACGGGTCATCGACCACCGATTTGCGCAACAGTTTCATCGCCTCCGCCCCGTCGGCCGCGCACACGCTGCGCATGCTGCAGGAGTTCAGCGAGCCGGCCAGCGTTTCGCGATGCGCCGCATCGCCGATGACCACCAGGATATGCACGCCTTTCAAGTCCCTGTACGTCTTGCTCATCGTGGAAGCCGGCTTTTTCCGGAACGGGACCTCGAACGTGAAGCGGGAACCCATGCCCGGCGCGCTTTCGCAGCCCATCTTTCCCTTCATCAGCTCGACCAGCCGCAGCGAGATGGCCAGGCCGAGACCGCTCCCGCCGTGTTTGCGCGTGTGCGACGAGTCGGCCTGCGTGAACGCCTCGAAAAGTTTTGCCTGCGCGGCCTGCTCGATTCCGATGCCGGTGTCGCGAACCTCGAACGAAAGGATTACGTCGCTCGCCGATTGCTCCACCGGCGCCACGGTCAATCCCACCTCGCCCCCGGAGGTAAATTTCACCGCGTTGCCGAGCAGGTTGCTCAAAATTTGCCGCAGCCGTCCCGCGTCCCCGCGCAAATGCCGCGGCACTTCCGCCCCCACGACGGTCTCAAGCTTCAGCCCTTTGCCCTGCGCGGCTGCCTTGAAGAGGTCGACCACCTGGTCGATGAGCTCGCGCAGATCGAAGTCGGCGCTGTCGAGGGCCAGGCCGCCGGCCTCGATCTTGGAAAAATCGAGGATGTTGTTGGCGACGACGAGAAGGGACTCGCCGCTGACGCGAATCATGTTCGCCCATTCGCGCTGCCTTGAGTCGAGCGCGCTGGAGAGGAGTTGCTCGCTGAGGCCAATGACCCCGTTGAGCGGGGTGCGAAACTCGTGGCTCATGTTGCCGACAAATTCCGACTTGGCGCGGCTCGATGCCTCCGCCGCCAGGCGTGCGTTCTGGATCGCTTCCTGGAATTTCTTCCGCTCGGTGATGTCGATAAACGTCACGACACTGCCGTTGAGCTGGCCCTTGTCGTCGCGCGTTGGCGTACAGGTGTACTGGACGAAAAAGCTCGTCCCGTCCTTGCGCCAAAAAACTTCGTTCCCCACACTGCGCGTCTTCCCGTCGCGCAGCGTCGCATAAACGGGGCATTCCTCGACGGGAAAGAGGCTGCCGTCGGCCCGGTGATGATGCATGAACGGGTGCGCCGGCTTGCCCAGGAGTTCCGAGACCTCGTAGCCGAGCATCCTGGCCCCGGCGGGATTTTCATAACGGATGACACCCCCCGGCCCAAGCCAGTGAACGCCCTCGCTGATCGAGTTCAAGATCGACTCGAACTCGCCGCGAAAACGCTCGAGTTCATGCTCCGCCGAGGTCAGCGCGATGATCTCGCGCCCCACCGCCTTGATTAATTTGCGGTCCCGCACCGCGGCGAGGGTGAAATCAAGCTGCTTCAACGCGCCGTTCCTGCTCTTCAGCCGGGCGGCGAAGCGGTGGGAGCCGCCTTCATCGACGAGACGCAGGAGCGTTTCGTGGACCGCGGGGCTATTTTCATCGGCGATGAAATCGATCAGGCGCGCCCCGATCATCTCCGCGCGCGGGAATCCCAGAAAATCCGCCGCCGCGGGATTGGCATTTTGGATCAGCCCGTCAAAACCCACGATGAGGCTAGGGTCCGTCGACGCGAAAAAAAACATCGCCCACGAACTGTTCTCATCCGGATTAATGATCGCGGAATTCGCAGACATATTGAAACGGAAGCCGCGTGCCACTCGCTTCCGCGCCGCCCCTCTCGCTCACCTAACGTCATGGTACACCGTTAAAGGCCTCTTTGCGATTTTAATCGTAGCCGGACCTGCTCTTTGCTGACGGGCAGATTTCCTTTTCATTCACGGCACGCGCCGTCGCGAGCGTCAGGCGATGTGTTACGAAAGTGCGGGCGCCCCCTTCAAATACTCGTGACGAAAGGGGTCGGACCGGCGGGATTTGAACCCGCGACCTCTTCCACCCCAAGGAAGCGCCCTACCAAGCTGAGCTACGGCCCGTTCGTGTCTGTGGCAAAAAACAGGAGGTACACTTTGCCATGTGCGCCGGGCACGGCAAGCCTAGAAGTTAACGGCGGACGCGCCGCTTGGCCGCGGTGGTCAGGATTTGTCCTGCTGGCCGAGGTCGCGGCCGAGCGACTGCGCCACGCGGGCGCCGATGCCGAGGATGCGGCGCGTGTCCTGGCTGGTCAGCAGGCCGAGCAGCGCGAAGAGGCCGGGCGGCTTTTCTTTGCGGGCATCCACGAGGGCGTTGGGCACCGCGCCGGCGAGGTGCTCGAGCAAGCGCGGGTCGAGCGAGGCGAAGAGCTTGCTCATGATGACAAAGTTCCGGATCGCCTGGATGACCTCCGGCGAGTTGGCCGCATCGACGGCGATCTTCATCACCTTCTCGCCGGAGCCAAGGCCGCCCTTGGCGATTTCGAGCAGGCCCTTGTCGTGCAGTTCGTGTACGAGGTCGAGGAGGGAGAGGAGCGCCTCGGCATGTTCCAGCGGCGCGGCTTCGAGCCGCTGGCGCAGGATTTCGCGCGGGTCTTCGGGCGGAATTTTGAGGAGAATCGGCTGGGCCATGGCTTCCTAGTGCTTGGGCTCGGCGTGGACGGGTGCTCCGTTAGGGACCGGTTCGCCCTTGGGCATGGCGTAGTCGATCCGCTTCCACTTGCGCTCGACCTGCACGCCCATCTGTGGCGTGGGATGATGGTAGCGCGAGTTGACCTTGGGCAGGGGATTCTCGCCGACTTCCTCCAGCACGACCATGCGGACGGAGGTTTCCTTGTAGGCGGGCGTGTGCGTGGTTTCGTCAGTGTGGCTGCTGGTCAGCAGGTTGATGGCGTGGGCCGACGAGTTCATCGGCATGTAGAGTTCCTTGCCGCGAACGCGATCGGTCACGAGCGCCCGGACGCGCACCTTGCCGTAGCGGGAAACAAGTTGCACCCAGGTGCCGCTCTGCACGCCCCGTTCCTGGGCCAGATCGGGCGAGATTTCGACGAACGTGTCGGGCACTTTCTCGCGAATGCCGGCGGACTTGTAGGTCATGTTGCCTTCGTGGAAGTGCTCGAGCATGCGGCCGTTGTTGAGCTGGAGATCGAATTCCGCATCGGGCGGATCGGTCGGCACGGAATACTTGAGGGGATAGAGCAGCGCTTTGCCGTTGTGGCCGGGCAGTTCGAATTGCTTCGTGTAGAGCAGGGGCTGGTCGGTGCCGTCGGCGGCGACGGGCCACTGGAGCGACTTGAAGCCCTCGAGCCGCTCGTAGGTGACGCCGGCGAACATCGGCGTGAGCGAGGCGGTTTCCGCGCAGATTTCCGACGGGTGCGAATAGTGCCAGTCCGCGCCGAGGCGATTGGCAATGTCGCGAATGATGATCCAGTCCGGCTTGCTGTCCTCAAGCGGTTCCATGGCCTGGTACAAGCGCTGGATGCGGCGCTCCGTGTTGGTGAAGGTGCCCTCCTTCTCGAGGCTGGGCGAAGCGGGCAGCACGACGTCGGCGTACTGGCAGGTCTTGCTGAAGAAAATGTCCTGCACGACGAAGAAGTCGAGCTTGGACAGGGCGTCCTGCACGACGTTGGCGTTGGAATCGACCAGCGCGATTTCCTCGCCGAAAAGGTACATGCACTTGAGCTTGCCCTCGTGAATGGCGTCGATCATCTCGTGGTTGTCGAGCCCCTTGGAGGTCGGCAGCGTCACGCCCCACGCCGCCTCGAACTTGGCGCGCACCTGCGGATCCTTGACGGGCTGATAGCCGGGCAGGTTGATCGGCATCGCGCCATTGTCGCTCGCGCCCTGGACGTTGTTGTGGCCGCGCAGCGGATAGGCGCCCGTGCCGGTGCGCATGTAGTTGCCGGTGACGAGCAGCAGGTTGGAAATCGCGGTGGAGGAGTCCGAGCCCATGCTGTGCTGCGTGATGCCCATGGCCCAGAGGATGCAAACGCCGCTGGCCTCGACGATCATGTGCGCGACCTGCTTGAGCAACTCGACGGTGAGGCCGGTCTTTTCCGCGGCAAACTCGAGCGTGAAGGGATCGAGACTTTTCTTGAATTCGTCGAGGCCGTCGACCCACTGGGCGAGGAATTCCTTTTTCTCCAGGCCGTTGTCCAAAATGTATTTCGTGACGGCGCAGAGCCAGACGAGATCGCTGCCGGGCTTGGGTGAGAAGAAGAGATCGGCGCGCTCCGCCATCTCGTGCTTGCGCAGATCGGCCACGACCAGCTTTTGCCCGCGCAGCTTGTGCGCGGATTTGACGCGCGAGGCCAGGACGGGATGCGACTCGGCGGTGTTGCTGCCGATGATGAGGACGAGGCCGGCGTTCTCGATGTCCTTGATCGAACCCGAGTCGCCGCCGTAGCCGACGGTGCGGAAGAGGCCCGAAGTGGCCGGCGCCTGGCAGTAGCGCGAGCAATTGTCCATGTTGTTCGTGCCGATGACGCCGCGCGCCAGTTTCTGCATGAGGTAGCTCTCCTCGTTGGTGCACTTCGACGAGGAGATGAAGGCGAGCGCGTCGGGGCCGTGCGTCTTCTTGATCTCGGTGAACCGCTGCGCGATGAGGTCGAGCGCCTCGTCCCAGCTGGCCTTTTGGAATTCGCCGTTCTTGCGGATGAGGGGCGAGGTCAGGCGCTCCTTGCTGTTGACGTAATCCCAGCCGAACTTGCCCTTGATGCAGGTGGAAATGCCGTTGGCCGGCCCGTCGAGCGGTTTGACCTTGAGAATGTGCCGGCCGCGCGTCCAGATCTCGAAGCTGCAGCCGACCCCGCAATAGGTGCAGACGGTTTTGGTTTTCTTCGTGCGCGACTCGCGCATGGCGGCTTCCGCCTCGGAAACTTTCAGGATGCTCCCGTAACCGGTGTCGGGCTCGATGCCCTTGACGATATCGATCATCGGGGTGAGCACTTCCTGCGGCAGGCCGCTCATGTAACCGGCCTTGCCGAGCATCGATTTTTCCATCAGCGCATTGCAGGGGCAGACGGTGACGCAATGGCCGCAGGAGACGCAGCTCGACTCGCCGATGGGCTTGCCGCCGTCCCAGAGCACGCGCGGGTTCGGGTCGTCCCAGTTGATCGAGAGCGTTTCGTTGACCTCCACGTTCTGGCAGGCCTCGACGCAGCGCGCGCAGAGGACGCACTGGCTTGGGTCATACTGGTAGAAAGGGTTGCTTTTATCGACCTCGTACGGCTTCGGCTTGAACGGGTACTTCTGATGCTCGACCTCGAGCATCTTGGTCGCGTTGTGCATCGTGCAGTTGCCGTTGTTGTTATCGCAGACCGTGCAGTAGAGCATGTGGTTCTTGAGCAGGCGGTCGAAGGCCTCGCGCTGCGCGGCATCGGCGCGGGGCGTCTTGGTCTGCACGATCATGCCGCTGGTCACGCGGGTGGAGCAGGCGCGCGCGAGTTCGCCGTTGATTTCCACCAGGCAGGTGTCGCAGGTTTCGAGCGGCCCGAGTTGCTCGTGGTAGCAGACGCAGGCGACCTTCGCGTCGCGGCGCAGCAGGATATCGATCAACAGCTCGTTGGTCTCGCCGACGAGCTTCTGGCCGTCCACTAGAAATTCGACGCTCATGGCCAAAACTAGTATGCGCGACATTTGTGCGGATGCAACCGGCCGCGTTCGGTTGGCTGGAAAAATACGCTCGATATCCGGAAAACGGAGGTGAAGATGAGCCACCATGGAGAAACTGAAACTCATCCAGTGTGGCGTCGGCGGCTTTGGCAAAAGCTGGCTTTCCGAAGTGACCGTCTCCTCGCCCGATTTTGAACTCGCCGCCATCGTGGATGTCTCGGACGCGAACCTCGCCGCCGCCGGCGACGCTGCCGGAATTTCCGCGGAGCGGCGCTTCACTACCCTGGAGGCGGCGCTGGAAAAGGTGGAGGCCGACGCCGTTCTCACGGTGACGCCGCCGCCGGTGCACCTGCAGCATGCGCGGCTGTCTTTCGCGCGCGGTCTGCATCTCATGACCGAAAAGCCGATTGCGGGCACCGTCGCGGAGGCGCGCGAGATGCTCATGCTGGCGCAGGCGGCGAATCGCCGGCTGCTCGTCAGCCAGAATTACCGTTACAACGCGCCTTATTATCACGCGCGGCAGTTGCTCGCCGATGGCGTCATCGGCGAGGTGGGCAGCGGCACGATCGCGTTCTACATCGCGCCCGATTTTCGCGGCACGTTCCGCGAGACGATGGAGTTCCCGCTGCTGGTGGACATGGCCATCCACCACCTCGACCTGATCCGCTTCATCACGCGCAAAAATATCCGCAAGGTCACCGCGCTGAGCTTCAATCCGCCGGGCTCGACCTTCCAGCATGACGCCGGGTTGAAGATGCTGCTCGAGCTCGAGGGCGGCGTCGCATTCAGCTACGATGGCGACTGGGCCGCGCTCGGCCGCGCGACTCCATGGAGCGGCAATTGGCGCCTGCAGGGCAGCCAGGGCTCGCTGCATCTCGAGAACGACAAGCTCATCGTCGCCCAATCCGGCCTGTGGGCGAAGAATATCCGCGAGGAAGTCATCGAGCCGCCCGCGCTGGAATTTTCCGCCCGCGCCGCCACGCTGCACGAATTTGCCTCCGTGATCCGCTCCGGCGCCAGCAGCGAACTCGACGGCGCGAGCAATCTCTGGAGCTTCGGCGCGGTCATGGCCGGCATGGAAAGCAGCCGCAACGGCCATACCGTGGATGTCGCGGACATGCTGGATCTGGCCTAAGGCGCAACCTTCAGCCCAGCCTTCTTCGCGATGGCTCGCTGCCGTTCGTCAAAGGAGACGAACTTGCCGGAGCCGATCTCGAGCGCCGCCGCCACGTGCAGAATGTCGAGCGTTCGCGCGCCGGTGGTTGCGGCAAAGGCGGTCGAAAGGTCCTCCGCACGCCGGAAAACGGCAGTGAGCGAGTAGTTTGGCCGGACGAGTCGATCCTCGCGGATGTCCTGATCGAGGTTGGCGAGGGCTGCCCGCATTTCGGCCGCGTAGATTTCTCGGCGAAAGACTTTCAGCCGAAAGGCATTTTTTAACTCGGTTTCCTGAAAATGCGTCAACGGAAGGGGCGGTGATTCCGCCAGCAGCAAAGCCACGGCGGCGGGAGAATTGGCCTCAAAACAATAGTTTTTGACCAAAACGCCCGAATCCAGATACGCGCCTACCACTCGCCGCGTCCTTCGGAGATGATTTCACTGAGAGGTTTTCCCGGTACCGGCCTGGGAAAAATCTTTTTCAGCCGTGACATCATGTCGGGCCACGCCACTTCCTTTGCCCGCTTTTTTTTCGGGGGAGGGCTCAGTGTGGCAAAGACTTTCCCTCGCTTCCGGATCTCGACCTTTTCGCCGTCCTCGATCCAGCGGGAAACCCGCGCGAAGTTATTGCGCAGGTCGGCGACGGTGGCGACTTTCATGATAGATAATGTATCATGAAGGCGTGGCGGCGGCAATCGCCATGTGATGATGAAATGCGCGAGGGATTTGACGACGAACGAACAGCTTCCAGCTAGGCGCGGGGGATTGCGCCGAACCGCACAACTTGAATTTTCTTCACGTCCCGCCGCGTACGCCGGCAGGAGGGGAAGATGGCAATTGCTGCCCTGGTAAATGGGCGCCGGGGCAGCAACTACCCGGTTTTAGCTAGGCTTCCGCGAGCCACTCTCCGAAGCGGAGAAAGGCGCGGATTTTCCGGCGTTCATACCGGCTTTGTTGGACCTTCGAGGACCGCGTATCCGCGAGGCGGAACGCATTTTTGTGATTTCGAACTGAGTCGACCATCGTGTCGGCTGCTTTCATCAGGACGTATTTCCTTTCTGGTTTGTTGTTCGAGCCTTGATTGAGCCTAAACAATGCCAATCCGGGGGCGGCATCCGCGGCTCCATCGCCATGCCCGCCCCACGGCGGCGCGTGTTTTTGTCGGCAAACTGCCCTTTTTCGGCGCCTTGCGGCTTGATGCGTGCTTGTTCCACGTCATACTAAATCACCTGAAATTATATGGCCCTTCACACCCTGTTCAACTCGCTCCGGTCCACATCCACGCAATCTGGTCAAAAAGTTACATACTATTCGCTGCCCGCCCTGGAAGAAGCCGGCGTCGGCCCGATCTCCAAATTGCCGGTGAGCATCCGCATCGTGCTGGAGGCGGTATTGCGTAATTTTGACGGCAAGCGCGTGAGCGAGCACGACGTCAAGACCCTCGCCAACTGGAACGCCAAGCAGCCCGTCTCCGAGGAAATCCCCTTCGTCGTCGCGCGCATCGTGCTGCAGGATTTCACCGGCGTGCCGCTCCTGGTCGATCTCGCCGCCATGCGCAGCGCGGTGCAGAAACTCAAGAAAAACCCGAAGCTCATCGAGCCGCTCGTGCCGGTCGACCTCGTGGTCGACCACTCCGTGCAGGTCGACGTCGCCGGCGTGCCGACCGCGCTCGCGCAGAACCTCGAGTTCGAGTTCATCCGCAACCGCGAGCGCTACGAATTCCTCAAGTGGGGCCAGCAGGCGTTTGAGACCTTCAAGGTCGTCCCGCCCGGCATCGGCATCGTCCACCAGGTCAACCTCGAGTATCTCGCCAAGGGCGTGCTCTCGGCCAACTTCGACGGCACCACGGTTTATTATCCCGATACGCTTGTCGGCACCGATTCGCATACGACCATGATCAACGGCCTCGGCATCGTCGGCTGGGGCGTCGGCGGCATCGAGGCGGAAGCGGGCATGCTCGGCCAGCCGGTTTACTTCCTCACGCCCGAAGTCGTCGGCGTCCACATGACCGGCGCGCTCAAGGAAGGCGTGACCGCGACCGACCTCGCGCTCCACGTCACCGAAATGCTCCGCAAGCAGAAGGTCGTCGGCAAGTTCGTCGAGTTCTACGGCCCCGGCGCCGCGTCGCTCTCGCTGCCCGACCGCGCCACCATCGCCAACATGGCGCCCGAGTACGGCGCGACCATGGGCTACTTCCCGGTCGATGCGGAATCGGTCAACTACCTCAAGTCCACCGGCCGCACGCAGGAGCAACTCGAGGCGTTCGAGACCTATTTCAAGGCGCAGAAACTCTTCGGCATCCCGACCAAGGAAGACGGCATCGTCTATAGCACCGACCTCGAGCTTAACCTCGGCGACGTCTCGCCCAGCGTGGCCGGGCCGAAGCGCCCGCAGGACCGCATCCGCCTGCCTGACCTGAAGGAGAAATTCCTCACCGCGCTCGACAAGCCGGTGAAGGAAAATGGATTCGACAAGAAGGACGCGCGCAACGCCCACGCCGTCGTGACCCTTAACGGCAAGACGCCGAAGACCGACGTCGATTTGAAGCACGGCAGCGTGCTCATCGCCGCGATCACGAGCTGCACGAACACGAGCAATCCCTCCGTCATGATCGCCGCCGGCCTCGTCGCCAAGAAGGCGGTCGAGCGCGGCCTGACCGTGAACCCCGCGGTGAAGACCTCGCTCGCGCCCGGCTCGCGCGTCGTCGCCGATTACTTCGACAAGACCGGCCTCACGCCGTATCTCGACAAGCTCGGCTTCCAGATCGTCGGCTACGGCTGCACCACCTGCATCGGCAATTCCGGCCCGCTCAATCCGGTCATCGACGAAGCCATCACCAAGAGCGACCTCGTCGCCGCCAGCGTGCTCTCCGGCAACCGCAACTTCGAGGCGCGCGTGCACCCGAGCATCAAGGCCAACTTTCTCATGTCGCCGCCGCTCGTCGTCGCCTTCGCGCTCGCGGGCCGCGTCGATATCGACCTCGACAAGGAGCCGCTCGGCACCGACAAGGACGGCAAACCGGTTTTCCTCAGGGAAATCTGGCCCACCACGGCCGAGGTCAAGGCGCTCGCCGGCTCGTCCGTCATGCCCGAGGTGTTCCGCAAGAACTACACGAACTTCGCCGCGCAGAATCCGGCCTGGAACAACATCCACGGCAGCACCGGCGAGACTTACACGTGGGACGAGAAGAGCACCTATATTCAGGAGCCCCCGTTCTTCGAGAACTTCGGCATGGAGCCCGGCCACATCACGGAGATTCTCAACGCGCGCCCGCTCGGCATCTTCGGCGACTCGGTCACGACCGACCACATCTCGCCCGCCGGCAGCTTCAAGGATTCGTCGCCCGCTGGAAAATACCTCGTCGCCAACGGCGTGAAAAAAGAGGAGTTCAACAGCTACGGCTCGCGCCGCGGCAACGACCGCGTCATGACCCGCGGCACCTTCGCCAACGTCCGCATCAAGAATCTCATGGTGCCCGGCACCGAGGGCGGCGTGACCAAGCACTATCCCGATGGCGAGCAGATGAGCATCTACGATGCCTCCATGAAATACCAGAAGGAGGGCACGCCGCTCGTCATCATCGCCGGCCAGGAATACGGCACCGGCAGCTCGCGCGACTGGGCCGCGAAAGGCACGCGCCTCCTCGGCGTGAAGGCCGTCGTGGCGCAGAGCTTCGAGCGCATCCACCGCAGCAACCTCGTCGGCATGGGCGTCCTCCCGCTCTGCTTCGAGGAAGGCACCAACGCGGCCACGCTCAAGCTCGACGGCACCGAGACCTATTCGCTCAAGGGCCTCAGCGACGACATCAAGCCGCGCCAGAAGGTGAACCTCGAGATCAAGCGCGCCGACGGCAAGATCGACAACGTCCCGCTCGTCCTGCGCATCGACACGCCCATCGAGGTCGACTACTACCAGCACGGTGGCATCCTGCCCTACGTGCTGCGCCAGATCATCCGGAATGCTTAACTTCGGTTCGTCGCGCCGTTGCGTGAAATCGGTTCTAGTTTCACGCAACGGGCTCGCTTGTTAGGGCAAGTTTTTGCTGGCGTAAAGGCGCGGCTTGGGTGTCAGATGCCGCATGCGAACAACGCTGGTGCTCATCGTCCTTTCCCTTGTGGCCATCGGCGGCTACGCCTACAAAAACAATTCCGCCGGCTGCGCCAAGCTCGCTTCCGATGTCGGCACGGACCTCGTCGCCATCTTCCAGACACAACCGAAGCCTTCCGACGATAGCGCCGCAACGAACACGGCAGGCGCGCCCGACGCCGCACCCGCGCCCGCGCCGGTCGTGAAGCCCTCGCCGCTGCAACTCTGGCACCCGCCTGCCGTCCTGCCCGCGCAGCCCAACTGGACCTGGACCACCTCCGACGGCGCAACTTACCAGAACGTCGTCGTCAACAAGATCGAGCCGGACACCGCCATCATCACGCATTCGCTCGGCGTCGCCCACGTGCCCATGGCCACGTTGCCGCCGGACATCCAGAAGCAATTGAACTATGACCCGGCCGCCGCCGCCGCCGCGAAAAGTGAGCGCGAACGGGAAAACGCGCACCCCTACTATTCCTTCGCCGAGCTGGCCGAGGCCCAGTCCGCCGCGCGCCAGCTCAACTGGCCGCTGGCCTGGATCTGCAGCGACGTGTCGGTCCTGAGCGTGCCGTCGCCCGCCACCGGCTCCGATGCCGACCTCACGCAATTGGAAATGAATTATCTCAAATCACGCGCCGTCATTATTTTTCTCAACGGCAACGAAGACCTCGACAAGACTTCCCCCGTCGTTCGCGATCAACAATTCTACCGGATGGACGACGGCCCCATTCCCGGCGGTCACCATTTCTATTCGCCCAAGGTCGTCTTCACCGACCCCAACATCACGCATCCGCTCGGCCGCGTCTCGCACACCGACGTGATCTCGGGCCGCTCCGCCGCCCTCGAGGCCGTCATCGGGCCGATCGATGACGGAATGGCAGCGGCTCGCTAATCCGTCGGTGGCCCAGACAACTTGTTGTCTGGGTCCGCGAAGCGGACAGGAAGCCACCAAGAAGCAGCGCAACAAGAACTCGGTGGCCCGGACAACTTGTTGTCTGGGTCCGCGAAGCGGACAGGAAGCCACCAAGAAGCAGTGCAACAAGAACTCGGTGGCCCAGACAACTTGTTGTCTGGGTCCGCGAAGCGGACAGGAAGCCACCGAGAACCTACGGCGTTATCGTCACGCCTACGGGTTCTTCCAGCTCATAAAACCGCGCCGAACTCCACGACCAATCCAGAATGGTTTCCGCCAGTCCCGCGACCACCGGGTTTGCGTGAATATATTCGAGCTTCTCGTTCAGCTTCTCATCCGAATCGAGGTTGTGATCGTAAAACCGGGCCTGCCAAATGGGACATTCCTTCGGGCATAGACTTTCATACTTCGTAAGCTCCCGCTCAAAGAATTCCCGGATTCGATAAGAGCTGGTCTTCTTCCAGACTTGGACAAAAGGGCTGATTTTAAAGTCCTCTTCTCCGTAAATCAGAGCGTGGACGTGATCCGGCATGACCACAATCCCGCGCATTTGGCCCTGTGCGTGTGCAGGCATTTCTCCAGGACAACGATGACAATGTCGCGAGTTTCTCTCGGGTCAAGAAAGCGCCTGCGCTGATAAGTTGAGAAAGTCAGGAAGTGAACGTGTCCCGGAAAATCGATGATGCGTCTGCGGGCCACAGTCAGATGATTGCGACAGGTTTCGGTGGCTTCCTGCGGCTTCGCCGCCCGGACAACAAGTTGTCCGGGCCACCAAAGGCACTACTTCTTCGCGAGCAGATCGCGAATCTCCATCAGCAGCAACTGATCGGTCGTCGGGGCGGCCGGCTCGGCGGGCTTTTCCGCTTCCTTGCGCTTGAGCGAGTTCACGCCCTTGATCACCACGAAGATCACCGCGGCCACAATCAGGAAATTGATCAGCGTGTTGATGAACGCGCCGTAGCCGATGGCCACCTCGGGCTTGGTCACCTTGCCGGAAGCGTCCGTCACCGCCTGCGCAATGGTGAACTTGAGCGACGAAAAATCGATGCCGCTCATCATATAGCCGATCGGCGGCATGATCACATCCTTGACCAGCGACGTGACGATTCCGCCAAACGCGCCGCCGATAATCACGCCGACCGCGAGGTCAACGACGTTTCCCCGCGAGATGAACTCCTTGAATTCCTTAGCTAGGCTCATTCAATTTCTTTAAAGGCCAAATGCTTCGTTAACAATAGGAATCGAACGGCAGCTTGCACTTTTGTTAGTTTCTTTTATGTTTAAGTCGCGACCCGGCACCTGCCGGGTCGGAAACAACTATGTCCCTCTGCCTTAGCTTCGCCGAAATTATCGAGGGTGGAAAACCCCAGATCGCGCATCTAGAGGATGTGGCACAATCGCTTTCGTCCCTCCCTGCTGAGGATCCTAAGGCATGCGAGGCCTTTTCCCGGGAAATCCGACTTCTTGAGAGTGCGTTGACTCACAGTTATACGTTGGCAGTCTCGGTCGTGCGGCGAACGGAGGATCTTCGTGAAATTGCCGAAACTTGGAAAGAGATGGAGTCCTTCTGCACCAATTCCTTGGCTGTACTTAAAAAGTGGAAGGACAGGTATCCCAACTGCGGAACTCCCGAACTCTTTGACCTTGCGTTGGATTATAAGCTCGCTTGCGCCAAAAGGTACAGCAATTCTGTCGAGGAAATTGCATGCCTGACTCTGACTTTTCCGAAGGGTCTGTTTCCCGAGCCGATATCGCATCTTTAGCCGAGTTGTTCGATCGTTTTGAATTTGCTCTGAATCCGGTACTGCAGGACGCGAAGATAGCAGAGGCGGAGTTTGAGGACGAGATTGCGGCGCTTTACTCGGGAAGGGTCAAGCCAGCTCACCCGGAAGTGGAATTCTCTCACTTCCGATTGAAGATTAGGTCACTTTGCCGAGCATATTTGCGTAAAAATTAGCTTGTTTATCGCCGCAGATGAAGTGATTCTCAAACCTGCGCTTGATAGTCCCGCTCTGGCAGGACGGCGTTTCAGTGGTAACCTTTAACCCTCTCCGCCGAGGTAAAGGCGGTTTTTTTGTCTAGTAAATAGGTTGTCGAGGAGATCACCCAGCCCGGCTCGTTACCGCCGGGTAGACAGTTTGGCGCGAGAAAGGCGCCGTTTGTATCATGAGTTCAGTCATGCAGGAATTAATGGGGAAGACGATGAAGTCGTTTTCCGAAGGCAGCATCGTCAAGGGCAGGGTGCTCCAAAAACGTGCCAATGAAGTCCTCGTCGACATCGGCTACAAGTCCGAGGGCGTCATCAGCCTCAGCGAATTTGAAGACAGCGAGCCGCTCGAAGTCGGCAGCGAAGTCGAAGTGCTCCTCGAGCGCCTCGAGAACGACGAGGGCATGGTTGTCCTCTCCAAGGAAAAAGCCGCCCAGAAGCAGAACTGGGAAAAGATCGTCCAGATTTTCAACAACGGCGGCCTCATCAGCGGCAAGGTCAAGGCCGTGGTCAAGGGCGGCCTCATGCTCAACGTGGGCGTCGAGGCGTTCCTGCCCGGTTCCCAGGTCGACATCATCGCGCCGAAGGACCTGCGCATTTACGAAGGCAAAACCCTCGAGTGCAAAATCGTCAAGCTGAACGAGGAGCGCAAGAACGTCGTCCTCAGCCGCCGCGAACTCATCGAAGCCGAGCGCGCCGAGAAGCGCAGCAAGCTGCTCAGCGGAATTGAAAAGGGCAGCACGGTCAAGGGCACGGTCAAGAACATCACCGACTTCGGCGCGTTCATCGACCTCGACGGCCTCGACGGCCTGCTCCACATCACCGACATGAGCTGGAGCCGCCTCAATCACCCGAGCGAGCTGCTCAAGGTCGGCGCGGAAATCGAAGTGCTCGTGCTCGACATCGACCGCGAGAAAGAGCGCGTGTCGCTCGGCCTCAAACAGAAGACCGACAATCCGTGGGACAAGATCGCGGAGAAGTACCCGGTCAACCTCAAGGTCAAGGGCAAGGTCACGAACCTCGTGCCGTACGGCGCGTTCGTCGAGCTGGAGCCCGGCATCGAAGGCCTCGTGCACGTCAGCGAGCTCTCATGGACCAAGCGCATCGCGCGTCCCGCCGATGTGCTCACGCAGGGCCAGGAGATCGAGGCCGTTGTGCTCGGCGTCAGCAAGGAAGACCAGAAAGTTTCCCTGTCCGTCCGCCAGCTCGACACCAACCCGTGGGAAGTCGTCACCGCGAAGTACCCGACCGGCACTCGCGTCAAGGGCAAGGTGCGCAACCTCACCGCTTACGGCGCGTTCGTGGAGCTGGAGGAAGGCATCGACGGCATGATCCACGTCTCCGACCTGAGCTGGACCCGCAAGATCAACCATCCTTCGGAAATGCTCAAGAAGGGCGACGACATCGAGGCCGAAGTGCTCGACATCGACAAGGCCAACCAGCGCATTTCGCTCTCGCTCAAACATCTCGCCAACGATCCGTGGAAGTCGATCGAGGACCGCTACAAGATCGGCGACCTCGTCACCGGCAAGGTGAGCAAAGTGGCCAGCTTCGGCGCCTTCGTGCAGCTCGCCGACGAGATCGACGGCCTCGTTCACATCTCGCAGATCAGCAACGATCGCGTCGAGAAGGTGAAGGAAGTGCTCAAGATCGGCCAGGAAGTCTCCGCCCGCGTCATCAAGGTGGACAAGACGGAGCGCCGCATCGGCCTCTCCATCAAGGCCGCCGACTACACGCCCGAGCAGCTCGAGCGCGAGAAGGAGAACTACGAAGCCATCAAGCCCGGCGAAGAGCTCAGCTCCATGGAAGCCGCCTTCGACCGCGCCGAGGAGGACTACCGTCCCGGCGACGCCAAGAAGAAGTAATCAGGTAGCCGCCGCTGTCCCAGCGGCGGACGCTCCCAGAAAAGCGCGCGTGGCCAAAAGCCGCGCGCGCTTTTTCTTTTGCCTTCCTCGCCCCTCGTTCCCAAATTTCATTTGGGAACGCCCTTGTCTGCGCAACTCCGTTGCCCCGCTTCTCGTTCCCAAGTTGCCCTTGGGAACGCCCTTGCCCCGGCAGTTGCACTGCCCCCGTTTCCTAAAAAGACACGCGCCGCTAATTTAATAAGCTCGCGAGGTTCTCCAAGCTCTCCAAGGCTACCGCCCTCTGCCCCAATCGTGTCAGAATGAGCTCAATGATTGAGTCGTCCAAAATTTCACCCACACGCTTCTCCGCCCATTCGCCTCGGTTTTCTCCGCCCCAAACGGCTGATTCGCCTGATTCGGTTATTTTTCTCAAGAGCCTATTTCTCCTCGGCGATCTTCCCCCGCGAAATTCCATTTCGCGCAAACTGCTGTAACTGCTAAACCTCCACCCGTGAAAGTGAAGTCTTTCCGCACCCCGCGCCCGCTCCTTGCTGCTGTCGCCATGACCCGCGGCATCCTGCGCGGGGCATCGACCGTCTTCCACCAAACAAAAGTCGCCGCGCTCCTCATCGCCCTCGGCGCCATCGTCCTCGCCTGGGAAATCTGGCCTCATGATGAGGCCCTGCTCGACGCCCTCCACGCCTCGCGCCTCTACAGCCACGCCGCCGCGCGCGATGTCGCCTGGTATCTCGGCACCTTCGGCGATTACCCGACCTACAATCTCCCGCTGGCGATAATCCTGTGGCTCGCCGGCCTCGCCACCAGGAGCACCCGCTTGCGCCGCCTCGCCATCATCGCCTTCCTCGGCGCCACGCTCGCCGGGCTCTTCGACGATTGCTTCCGCCTCACCCTCGGCCGCCCGCGCCCCGACATGCTGGCGCAGCACCTCGAACTCACCGACCAACTCTACGGCCCGCTGTACGCCCTGCGCGGCGGCTTCCAAAGCTTCCCCTCCGGCCACGCCGCGTCCACCTTTGGCATGGCCGTCGCGCTCCTCATGACCGAGTGGCGCCTCGGCCTCGTCACCACGCTCATCGCCGCCGCCGTCGTCTGGGCCCGCATGGAACTCGGCCGCCATTACCCCTCCGACGTCCTCGTCGGCGCCCTCATCGGCATCTATTTCGGCCTGCTCGTCGGCTACGGGGCGCGGATGAGGCGACCCGTCTAGTTGTCCGCGTCCTCCTTGTCATAGGTATCGCAGGTTCCATCGATCACACGCGGCCCTATGCCGTCAAATTTCACCGTTTTATGCCATTCAATATCAAGAGAAGCGGCATGTCCGCTGACTTTGTCCTTAATCCGGGTCTTCATCGTCACGGCCACCACGAGCGTCGACCCATCCAGCCAATTCTCCGCGCTGGTCAAGGCTTCACCCGAGCCGTCCCACAGGGGAACGTCTTCTCGCCGGAGGAGCGTTTGCTCCAGCGGAATCTTGGAATCGCTCGGCAACGGATTAATCTCTTCAGGCTTGTCCCCGGTCTTGATCACCACCGCCTCGTAGACGACCCGTCCGTAATAAATATTCAGCGCCGCAAATTGGCCGTTCGGACTCCAAAGCACGTTAAACCTGCGCGGAAAAATCTCATCCGGAGCCGGCTTTTCCGCAAAGAAAACCTTCCCCGTTTTGGTGTTGGTCAGCATCCAGGAATAGCCCTCCTGAACCGTGCCGGAATTGATCCATCGCGCCTGGATCACCCACTTTCCGTTCGGCGAGGGACTGTCGATATCCGGCGGATCAGCGTGCAGCATCACGAAGGCAAAGGTCCACATCAGAAAAATCCAGCGCATAGCCGAAGATCGCATAACCAAGCTGCTCTCTTTCATCCGCTTCCCCCCTCTCGACAGCCGCGCCGGTTCTTACTAGGCTCACGGGGACATGCGCTTCGGCCTCCCGCAAACCACCAATCCGCGGCTGCAATTGCTCAAGAACGTCGTCCTGTTCAAGGACCTGAGCATGCGCGAGCTCGCCATGGTCAACAGCATGATGCACGAGCGCCGCTACATCGCCGACGAGGTCATCTTCGACGAGGGCGAGGAAGGGCAGGGGCTCTTTCTCGTGCTCAGCGGCCGGGTCAAGATCACGCTGCCCGCGAACATCGACCAGGTCCTGATCGAGCTCGGCCCCGGCGCGTTCTTCGGCGAGGTCGCGCTGCTCGATTCCAGCATCCGCACCGCGCAGGCCCGCGCCATCGAGGACTCGCAAATCGTCGCGCTTTTCCGCACCGAGTTCTACTCGCTGCTCGACACCCACTCCGCCATCGCCTCGCGCATCTCCTTCCAGCTTGCCAAGGTGCTGGCCGCGCGCCTGCGCCAGGCCGTGCTGACCACCGCGCGCCCCCACCATGAGGCCGCCTAGTACACGCGCCGCGATTCCCCATCGCGAGCTCGCCGCCGGGCCGATCGTCTGGCTCGGCATCATCGTCACCACCTGCCTGCTGCTCGTCGTCTCGCAGTACATCCTCTGGCTCGTCGTCCCGGTGATGATCGCCATCATCGCCTACTACATCCTCTCGCCGCTGGTCGACGCCGGCATCCGCCGCGGCCTGACCCGCGCGCGCGCCGTGCTGATCGTCACCATCCTGCTCTCCGTCGTTCTCTTCCTGCTCGGCGTCATGCTCGCGCCCAAGGTCTCCGAGATCGCCAGGAACCTGCCCGACACCGTCGCCAGCTACACGAAAACAGCCAACAACCTTTTCGAGAACGCCCGCCGCACGCTCTCGCACAAGGTGCCTCTTCTTATCAGCGCGCCGCCAGCGCCGGGCAGCACCAGCGCGCTCTCCGCGTCCGCCAACGGCCAGCCGACGGCCGCGCCCCTTCCCTCGCAGGGCGAAATCGTCACCAACGTCTCCGACCTGCAGGCCCGGTATTCCGGCGACGTGCTGATGGAAGCCGCACGCTGGATCCCCTCGCTCCTGCTCATCCCGTTCATCACCTACTTCATCCTCCTCGACGGCCCGCGCTTCAAGCGCTTCATCGTGCAGGCCATCCCCAATGCCTTCTTCGAGAAAACGCTCTATCTCTTCTACCGCGTCGAAAACCAATTGCGCGCCTACTTCCAGGGATTGCTGACGCTCACTTTTCTCGATGCCCTCTGCCTCGGCGTCGGGCTCTGGATTTTCCGCCTGCACGAGCCCTTTCTCCTCGCTGCCATCGCCGCCGTCATGGCGTGGGTGCCGTACCTTGGCTCCATTGGCGGCGGCCTGCTCGTCGTGCTCGTCGCCGCGCACGATTTTCCCGATCAGCCCTGGCTGCCCTACTGGGTCATCGGCCTCTTCGTCGGCGTACGCATGCTCGACGACTTTCTCTTCCTCCCGCTCACCGTCGGCCGCAGCCTCCACGTGCATCCGCTCGTCACCATGCTGATGTTCCTCCTTGGCGGCGCCGTCGCTGGCTTCGCCGGACTGCTCCTCGTCATGCCCGTGCTCGGCGTCGTCATGGTCGCGGGCCAGATCATCGGCGAACTGCTCACCGATGAGCGCATCCTCGCCCGCCATCGCCACGCACAACTGCTCCGAAAAAAGCGCGCCCGCGCCGATCTTTTCGACGGCTGGGATTCCGGTCCCGGCATTTGACCGTATAGTGCCCCATGGATAAATCGCAGGTCACCGACATCCTCGAGGAAATCGCCGTGCTGCTCGAGCTCAAGGGCGAGAACCCCTTCAAGGCCCGCGCCTACACCAACGGCGCGCGCACGCTCGACACCTTCGAGGGCGATCTGGGAAAACTCGTCGCGGAAAACCGCCTCGGCGAACTCGCCGGCATCGGCGACGCGCTGCAAAAGAAGATCACCGAGCTCGTCACCACCGGCCGCCTCGGTTACTACGAAGACCTCCGCGCCTCCGTGCCCGAGGGCATGCTCGCGCTCATGGAAATCCCCAGCCTCGGCGCGAAGAAGATCAACGCGCTCCACGCCAAGCTCGGCATCAGCAGCGTCGCCGAGCTCGAGGCCGCGTGCCTCGCGCACAAGGTCCGCGACCTGCCCGGCTTCGGCGCGAAGACCGAGGAGAAACTGCTCGCCGGGATCAAGCAGGCGCGCGACTACTCCTCGCTTCACCTCTACGCCGAAGCCTGGGCGCAGGCCGAGGAAATCCGCGAGGCCCTGCGCGAACACGAGGACGTCCTCCAGGTCAGCACCGCCGGCAGCCTGCGCCGCGGCCGCGAAGTCGTGCATGACCTCGACTTCGTCGCCTCCTCGCGCCGCCCGAAGGACGTCATGGACTACTTCGTCTCGCTGCCCTGGGTGAAGACTGTGACCAACCACGGCGAAACCAAATCCAGCGTCCTGCTCACCAACGGCATGTCCGCCGACCTGCGCATCGTCAGCGACAAGGAATACGCCTACGCGCTGCACCACTTCACCGGCAGCAAGGAGCACAACATCGCCATGCGCCAGCGCGCCATCGCGCAGGGCCGCAAGCTCAGCGAGTGGGGCCTCTTCATCACGCCGAAGAAAAAGAAGTCCGAGGATGACGAGGGCGAGCTCATCAAGTGCAACACCGAGGACGAACTCTTCGCCGCGCTCGGCCTGCAGTACATTCCGCCCGAGCTGCGCGAGAACCTCGGCGAGATCGAAGCCGCGGCGGAAAAGAAAATCCCGCGCCTCGTCGATTGGATGCAACTGCGCGGCACCTTCCACTGCCACACCAACTGGAGCGACGGCAAGAACACGCTCGCCGAGATGGCCGGCGAGGCCCACGAACTCGGCCTCGATTACCTCGGCATCGCCGACCACTCCAAGTCCTCCATCCAGGCCAACGGCCTCAACGAGCAGCGCCTCGCCGAGCAACTCGAGCTCATCGCCGCGTACAACAAGGAGCACCGCGACTTCCGCGTTTTCGCCGGCAGCGAGGTTGACATCCTCAAGGACGGCCGCCTCGATTTCTCCGACGACGTCCTCGCCAAACTCGACTACGCCGTCGCCTCCGTCCACAACGTGCTCAATCTCGAGGAGGACGAGATGACCGCGCGCGTCATCCGCGCCATGGAAAACGAATACGTCACCATGCTGGGCCACGTCACCGGCCGGCTCCTGCTCGCGCGCGAGGCGAGCAAGATCAACCTCGAGAAAATCATCGATTGCGCCGCCAGCACCGGCACCTGGATTGAACTCAACTGCAGCTCCATGCGCATGGACATGGACTGGCGCTGGTGGCACCGCGCGCGTGACAAGGGCGTGAAGTGCGTGATCAATCCCGACGCCCACCGCATCTCGCAGTTCGCCATGCTGCGCCACGGCGTCACCTTCGCGCGCAAGGGCTGGCTCCGGCGCGAGGACGTGATCAACACGCAATCGCTCGACGCGGTGAAGAAAACGCTCGCGCGCTAAGCCGCATTCAACGCCCGCATGATCTGCGCGGCACGGACTTCCCACGTATGCTCCTCAGCCCACTTGCGCGCCTCGTCGCCCGCCGTCGGGTCGTATTCGAACTGCTTGAACGCATCGATCCACGATCCCGTCGAGGGACTCGGCACCTCCGTGCACCACTTGCCGACATAGAGGCTTTGCAGCGAGGGCAGCGCCGTCGTCAGCACCGGCAGGCCGCACCGCGCGTAATCAAAAAGCTTCATCGGGCAGGAGAACTCGCCTGCGGGCATGTCGAAGTTGGTCGGCACGAGTCCCGCGCGCGCGCCCACCAGCGCCTCCGGCACTTCGCGCAGCGACACGCGCATGCGCCACTCGACTCCGCTGCAATCGACCTTCTCCGCCAGCGCGCGCCATTCCTCCACCGTGCCCCCGATGATCCGCAGCCGCGCCTGCACTTCCTTCGCCGCGAGGATGGCCGCGTCGAGTCCCTTCCAATCCATGATCGACCCGCAGTAAACGTACGGCCCCTCCGGATCGCACACGCTGTGCGCCAGCGGCGGTTGTCCGGCGTTCGGCACGATGGTGAAATCCTTGCTGATCGAGAACCACGTGCCCAGCGCGGTGGCCAGCGGCGCGCTCGTCGCGATGAGCTTGGCCGCCTGCTCCAGGACCGGTCCCTCCAACTCGTGCAGCTTCCGCTGCCGCACCGGATTTCCCGCCGACTGCGCGAAGATTTCATGCGCCTCGTAGGCATAGGGAATCCCCGCGTCCCGCAGGATCGGGCCCGCCTTCAGGTGAATGATGTAGCCGAAGTCAAAGTTCGGCACCGTCCGCACCCACGCGTTGAAGTTGCGCGAGAAGATCGCCGTGCTGCGGATGGGGCCCAGCGCGCGCGAGAGCACGACGAGGTCCAGCCCCGGTACACTCTCGCTTTCCGCAATGTCGTGCAAATGATCCCACAACTCCGTCTGGCCACCCGCCGTCACCAGCGTGACCTCGACGCCGGCCTGCGCGAGCGCCACGCAGGTCGAGAGCGTGTGAATCTCGCGCGCGCGCCGGCCGGTCCACTCCTCGGAATACAAATAAAGCAGCCGCATATCAAACGGTTAAATCGAGCAATCGCCGGCCGACGCGTTCCGGTGAGAATTGTTGAAGCAACCTCGACCTACGCGCCGCGACATCGACCCAGGCTCCATCGTAGCGGCGATCATAAAGCTTTTTCAAGAGCGAGACGAGGGCGCCGACATCACGCGCCGGATAGATGGCGCAGTCGGCCTCCGTCAAGAAACCGGCCAGCCCGACCTGGTCCGAGAGCGCGAGCGGCAGTCCCGTGCAGGCCCCCTCCAGCGCGCTGATGGAAAACGCCTCCATGCCGATCGAGGGAAGGACGTAAAGTTCGCCGGAACGCAGCAGGTCGCGCAACGCCTCCGGCGCGAGCAGCCCGCGCAGGCTCACCTGCGCGGCGAGTTTCCGCTCGCTGATTTGCGCGAGAAGTTTCCCGCGCTCCGGGCCATCGCCCGCAATGCTCAGCCGCGTGATGATTCCGTGCTCGTCGCGCAGGCGCGCTACGGCCTCGATCAAATTCGAAAAGCCTTTCCAGCCGACCAGCCGTCCGCTGCTGACGATGTGCCACGAATCTTCCTTCGTGGACGGATTACCGGGCGAAAAGAACTCGGTATCGACCGGATTGGGAATGAGCACGGGCCGCTGGCCGACGTGCTTCTCCGCCAAGTCCGCCACGCTCTCGCTGACGGCAAAGGCCGCATCGACCGCACCGTAGAAGCGGCGGTCGCCGGAGAAAAAATCAGTCCCGTGAAATCCCATGATGACCTTCAGTTCCGGCCGCGACCGCTTCCACCACCACGCCACCGGCCAGTCGAACGGCTTGGCCAGCAGCACCACGTCGCAGCGATGGCGCGCCCACGCCTGGCGCGAGCTCCACGCGAAATGCAGACGCTGCACCAGCCGTTGGAAACGTGTGCCCAAATCGGGAATCGCCTTCGTTTCCCAGTAGGGATTCAGCTCCGGTGTCAGCGAAGTTGGCCGGTGCGAGCGGCCCGGCTTCGGCTCGCCGCCGAAAAGAATGACCTCGTGGCCGAGCCGCTGCAGAGCCTCGCCCACCGTGAAGGAAAACGTCTCGATGCCCCCGACCTCGGGCGAGCCGGGCAGGTCGAACGTCGCGTTGGGCAGAAAGATGCCGATCTTCATGGCGCGGCATTGTCGCGGGTTCGCGAGGCTTCAATCACCGCGCTCGCTTCCTCCAACACTTTCTCGAGCGGAAGAGTCTGTATCGAGTCGTCGTAATACTCAGTTTGAATCGCGCGATGGAGCTTCGCGTTTGCCTGGTGCGGGCCGCACGCCTCGAGTGACGAGCCGCGATCCGTCGGCGCAAAGAGCGTCAGCGTGGGGCACCCGACGGCGAGAGCGAGGTGATAAGGGCCCGTGTCGCCCGAGAGAAAAGCCAGCGCGCGCGATTGCGTCCGCGCCAGCTCGGGCAGCGAGAGTTTTCCGGCCAGCACCTGCGCGCGGTTGCGCGCCTTGAGCGTCGCGGCGATATGCGCGGCGAGGGAATGCTCACTGCGGTCGCCGGTGATGGCGATGCCGCAGCCGAAGCGTTCCGCGAGCGCGTCGGCCAGCCGCGCCCAATTCTCCACCGGCCAACGCTTGGTCTCGCGCGAGGCGCCCGGGTGAATCAGCACCAGATTCTCGCGCGGCTT
>Ga0209611_10003219_pt1 | contig 28509 bp, 19 predicted proteins | sample S1TSphgellanicum_3_FD_187693 | JGI IMG/M metagenome (GOLD analysis project Ga0209611, IMG submission 187693) | Host-associated microbial communities from peat moss isolated from Minnesota, USA - S1T2_Fc - Sphagnum magellanicum MG (SPAdes) (version 2) | ecosystem: Host-associated > Plants > Peat...
ATCGGCATGGCTCATTGTCAACAGCCTGCCATGACAGTTTGGCAGCCCCCGGCAGTCTCCTTGCGGATCGCAGGGCGAAGGATCGTCGCTTCCGACGATCTGCGTCGCTGGGGCGTGCGATATACCAGCCCCGGATAGTTCGATCAGCACAAATCGACGTTCGAAGGCGGGGGACTTATGCGCTACGCGGCTTTTTATCGGGGCGGGCCATGAATTTCTGGGTGGATCCGCGTAACCCGTCGATACCCGACGACGTCGTGCGGCATTGCGCTTCGTTGTATCTGACCTCCCTGTTGCTGAGTTTGGTGATCCTGCTGACGCTGCTCTACGTGCTCGGGCGGCGATCGCGGCCCTCGCTGTTCACGGCCCGATTGGGGGTGGGTTTCGCCCTGCTGTTCACAGCTTGTGAACCGTGCGTGGAACTGTTGCTGCGTGGATGGCGGCCGAACGACTACGAATCGCTGGGCGCTCTGCTGAAGGCCACCGCATCCCGGGCCCCCGCCTGGCATGGCGCTGCTTGCGCCGGTTTGGTCGGGCTCTTATTGCTCTCGATTCTCACCTCCAACCGCCGCGCGCAAAGCACGTTCCGGGCGCCGCAAGACACGCATTCCGTCACGCTGAAGCGGCTCTGAGCCAGTTGGCTCCTCATGGCGGCGTGCAGCCAGTGTGGTTCGCTTCACCACGGAACCGTCCGGCCTAGGTAATCCAGATACTGGAGACCGCCTTTTCCGGCCTGCGCGGCCATCGTATTTGCGAGCTTCGATTAGTGATGCTGCCCTGTCTTCGAACCCCGCGCGCGCTCAAGGCGCATTTCTAGAGAAAACATCAAGAAATGATGCGGTCACGAGAGCGGCATGAGCGGATTGACTGTGAGCGGCTGGGGGCTCTGCTCCACTCACGTTGCACATCCGCCGCTGCCGGGTCGCGCCATCCCTGGGCGCTCCGTCGCATCGATGACCTGCCGAACGTGGCCGCGTATGTCGCCCGCATTGCGGCCCGTCCCGCGTACATCAAGGCGATGGCGATTGCCGGGCCCAGCGCTGCACCCGGTGACCGATAGCGCGGTCACGACAACGCGAGCTCAGGGCGCGGCGACCGGCGCCTGCCAGCCGCCTCCGAGCGCTTTGAACACGGCGATTTGATCCTGGATCAAGGTGGCATCGGCGGCCGCCACCGCGGCGTTGAGCGTGACGAGTGACTGCTCGGTCGTGAGCAAATCGAGGTTACTGACGGAACCCGCGCCAAATTCGGCCGTCGCGATTCCGAAGGCGGCCTGGATCCGCGCGCGGGCCTCGCCGAGCGATTCAGCGTTGGCGAGCGCGGCACCGTAGAGGCTCAAGGCTTGTTCGACCTCTTTGAGCGCCGCGAGCACCACCGCGTCGAACGAGGCGAGCGCGCCCACTTGGGCGGCCTTCGCCTGGCGCACGCGTGCGCGCGGTCCCGCCATGTTCGGGAAAGACCAGGTCACCGAAGGACCCACACCCCAGGTCCGCCCGATCGAGGTGTCGAGCTGCGAAAGCTCTGCGGCCGCCCCGCCATAGAGGCCGACCAGGCGGATGCTGGGGTACAGATCCGCGGTCGCGACGCCGATCTCGGCCGTGGCAACGGCGAGCTGGCGTTCGGCCTGCCGCACGTCGGGGCGTCTGCGGATCAACGTCGCACCGTCGCCGACCGGGATCGGGACGGACAGCCTGGGAGGCTGTGTGCAGTCCTCGAGTTCGTGAGGCGCGTCGGCCGGCGAGCGGCCGAGCAGCGCCGTCAACTCGAACAGCGCCGCGCGCCGCTGACCTTCGAGCACGGGAACGGCCGCTCGAACCTGGGCCGCGAGGGCTTCGGCGCGGTTCACGTCGTACACCGAATTTGCTCCGGCCTCGTGACGGCGCTCGGAGATCCGCGCTTGCTCAGAAACGACGTCGAGCGAGCGTTGCGCCACCTCGACTTGTTCGCCGAGCGCGCAGATCGCGGCATAGGCGCGGGCGGTGTCGGCCGCCACCACCACGCGCACGCCGTCGCGCGCCGCGGCGAGCGCATCCGCGCGGGCGTAGGCGGACTCGATGGCGCGATGCACGCGACCGAACAGGTCGATCTCGTAGGCCGATTGGAGGACGTCTTCGAACAGCCAGGTGTTCACAGGGGCATGGCCGCCGAGTTCCAAAATCTCATCAGTGACGACGTCGCGGCCGTAGATGCCGCCCGCCGAGACGGCCGTCGTCGGATATCGGTTCGCATGCACGGCCGAAACGACGGCGCGCGCCGCCGCGACATTCGCCTCCGCGGCCGCGAGCGTCCGGTTCGCCCGCAAGGCCTCTTGCACGAGGCCGTCGAGCCGCGAGTCGTCATAGAGACGCCACCACGTCTCGGGCGGCGGTGTCGGGCTCTCCGCGGCCGGGTCGATCGAGACCAGCGGCGCCGAGGCGCCCCGCGGCAGTGTGGGCGCGTGATAGTTGGGGCCGACCTGGCAGGCCGACGCCAGCGCGGCGAGCACGGCCGCACCGGCGCGGATCCAAGCCGCGCGCCTGCCGCGCGCCCGCCGCCGCGACTGCGATTGCCACTGCCACTCCAGCTGCGACCGCGCGTGCACAGGCGAGAGCGGCTGGGGCTGCGGCCGTGGCTGAGGCAGCCGCTTCATGCGGGCTTCGATTCCCGTGCGCGAAACAGCGGCGGCGCCGAGGCGGGCCCTTCTGGTGGTGGACGCCGGGACACCGTGATCAGCAGAGCCAGCGCGGTCAACAGCCCGACCGCAACGAAGCCGTCGATGACGGCTTGAGTCGTGGCTGCCGCGCGCACGACGTTGCCGAGAACCAGGCCACCGCGAGACGCTGCGCCGGCCGGGTCGAGCGCCCGCGTCGTCACGGCACCATAGGCCCGGATACGCTGCAGGACCTGCGCATCGCCGATTTGCACGTGCTGACCGATCAGGTTCGACGCGACCTGACCCCTGACACGGGTGAACGTGGTCACGAAGGCCGTACCGATCTCACCGCCCATGAGGCGCGCCGTTTGCAGGACCACGCCGAAGGTGAGCGCATCTTTGGGCTTGAGATGCAGAATGCCGAAAAACACCACGCCCGACAGCGCAAAGCTCTGACCGACCGCCTGCAGGAACGACGAGGGCAGGAACTGATCCGAACCCCAGGTCGGAGTCAGACCATAAGCCACCATCAAGCAGGCCACGCTGATGAAGATGAAGCCGATGCAGGCGACCAGGCGCGCATCGGTGCGCCGTAGCATCAACGCGGCCAGTGGACACAGAATCAATTGTGGAACCGCGATCCAGATCAGCGTCTCACCCACCTCGAGCGCGCGATATCCGCGCACCGCACCCAGGTACAAGGGGATCAGGTACGCGGTCGAGAGGATCGTCAGGCGCAGGAAACCGATCAACATGAACTGGCTCGGCATCGGGGCGCCGAAGACGACCTTGAGGTTCAGCAGGGGTTCCGGGGTCACGGCCTCGTGAATCAGGAAAGCCGCGAACAACAGCACGCCGGCGGCCAGGAGAGCCGAGATCAGACCGGAGTTGAACCAGTCGAGGCGGTTGCCCTGGTCGAGCGCGGCATAGATCAGCGCAAGTCCGGCACCCCCCGCGAGCAGCCCGAAGATGTCTGTCGGCGGACGCGTGGTGATCGGTTTGACGGCCATGCCGCGGCGCAGGCACAGCGACATCATCAAGGCCAACGGCACGTTCTGCCAGAAGATCCAGCGCCAGGAGTGGTGTTCGACATACCAGCCCTCGAGCGAGGCGGAAATGTTCAGCGACAGCTCGAGATTCAAGGCATAGATCGCGATGCCGAATGCCCAGTACTTCGGCGGCGTGTTGAGCAGAATGAAGCTCAAGGTGAGCGGGATGAAACATCCCGACGCCAGGCCGCCGAGAAATTGCATGATGAGGAGCACGGGAAGCGTCGGCGAGTACGGGGTCAGCAGCGAGATCAGCGCGAACGTGAGCGATGCGCCCATGAGCACTCGCCGCGCGCCGTAGGCGCTGCCCATCCACACGGCGGCGAGCGTGATCGCCATCTGGGCCGTCGTCTGCGCGGTCGTGATCCAGGCGCCCTCGTCGAAGCCGGCGCCCACGGCACCGCGAATGTCGGCGAGACCGAACGTCGAGAGCCGTCCGTTCAACGTCGAGATGAACGTGCCCATGAGCACGGCCAGGAGCCCCAGCCAGGGTATCGACGTCGGCGGCGAGGCCAGTGTCGGAGCAGAGATTCCAGGCCCCTGAACGGGCGCCGCATTCATCAGCGCCGGCCGTCGCGGGCATCCACCCGCGCCTCGACGGACATGCCGGGCAGCAGCCGCCCGGCGAGACCATCGCTATCGTCGATCGTGATCTTCACGGAGACGCGCTGCACGACCTTGGTGAAATTCCCCGTGGCATTGTCGGGTGGCAGCAGCGCGAACTCGGCACCCGATGCGGGCGCAAACGCTGCAACCCGGCCGCGCAGCACGTGCCCGGGAAAACTGTCCACCCGCACCTCGGCCCGCTCGCCGACGGCCATGTGGGTCAACTGCGTTTCCTTGTAGTTCGCGATGACCCAGACCTCCGGCAGGGGCGTCAAGGTCGTGATCTGGGTGCCGACACCGACCAGCTGCCCCGGTTTGACCTGACGCAGGCCGAGCACACCGTCCTGGGTTGCCGTGATGGTCGTATAGGAGGCGTTGAGCCGCGCCGTCACGAGCCCCGCCTGCTGGGCGGCGAGGGCGGCTTTGCTCTGCGCGATCTGTGCATCGAGCACGGCGAGCTGGCGCTGGGCGGCGAGCGCCTGAGCCCTGTTCTGCGCGAGCTGTGCGCCGAGCTGCGCGTGGGCGGTGTCGAGCTTCTCGCCGGCTTCTATCGAGGACGAGCCGGATTCGAGCAGGCGATGCTGGCGCGCGAGGTCGCGCTCATTCTGATCCGCCAGGGCCTGCGTCGCCGCCACGACGGCGCGGGCCGACTCGATGTTGGCGAGCTGCAGCTCACGCTGCGCCGCCAGCCCTTGCGCCTGTGCTTGCGCGGTAGCGATACCCGCCTGCGCCTGCTCCACGGCGGCTCGATAGTCATCGTCGACCAACTGGGCGAGTGTCTGACCCTGACGCACCCGCTCGTAGTCCTGAATGGGCAGCTCGCGCAGATATCCCGCGACCTTGGCCGTAATGGGTGTGAGATCCGACTGCAGGTAGGCGTCGCTCGTGCTCTGCCAGCCCGCCCCGCCCTCCCAGCGGTTCCAGTTGGTCGAGACCACGATGATGATTCCGATCGCGACGACGAACACGAGGAGGCGCCAGGCAAATTCAAAGGCCTTGTTCCAATTGATCTTCTGCATCTTCCCGACTCAAGACCGGTGTTTCGGCGCAACGATGCCCGAAGCCTGTGCCGATTGTCAAAACGGTTGCACGCTCGCCTTCGCGGCGATTGCGCGGCGATTGCGCGGTCGCCTTCGCGGCGATTGCGCGGCGATCGCGCGGCGATCGCGCGGCCGCCTTTGCGAGATTGCGCGGCGATTGCGCGGCGATCGCGCGGCCGCCTTTGCGAGATTGCGCGGCGATTGCGCGGCGATCGCGCGGCCGCCTTTGCGAGATTGCGCGGCGATTGCGCGGCGATCGCGCGGCCGCCTTTGCGAGATTGCGCGGCGATTGCGCAGCCGAAGCAGTACGCAGGCGGCGCTACGAGCACCGCTCAATCCCCGGCTGAGCGTAGAGTGGCCGGCCGTTTCAGGCGTTCTGCCAATCCCCGTTGCCACCGCGGCTGCGGCTCGTTGATCGTGTGGACACTCGTGAATGCGAACGTGCCGACGACCACCGCGGAAGAGCTCCCATCGTGCTCTGCCACCCGGCTCTCGAGGAATGCTTCCGCCCCCTCGATGAGCACGTCGGCGCGCTTGGCCATCTGCGTCCGAAACAACGGGACGATCGAGGCGTCGGCATGTCGGGTCACGCCGCGGATGGCGACCTGTTCCTGCGGTCCGCTCGTGAGGTTGTGTTCGAACGCAGTCAGCAGCGCACTGGTGAAGTCCCCCAATTGCTGCACTGTCTGCGGATCGGCGCCCCCGGCGGCGGCCGACCGCCTCATCGCTCTGATCGCACCCTCCCGCGTCATCTTCACCGCGCCGGTGGCCAGGAGCTCCTTCAAGACGCCGCTCGCGCGCACGCCCCCGCCCACGTACCGGTCCACGAGCGTCTCGAACGACTTGCCGGCGCCTGACACCCCGAGCACGAGCGGATCGCCTTCCCGGGTCTGAAACTCCCGATCCTCGAACCAGCCCGTGAGGACGCGTTGAGCGCGCTGGATCAACGATCCCACCCGACGCGTCGACTCTGCATCGAGCGATTCGACGATCGAGGCCACGATGTTGCGCGGCAGGCCGGTGATGATGGCGATCCGCGAGGATGTGACGAGCTCGCCGCTCTGCGCCAGCTGGCGCACGGCCGACTTCACATACTCCTGTTCGACCAGCGCACTGAGTTCGCCCGCGCCGACACCGAACCGGATCAGAATGCGCGTGAGCGGCGCGAGGATGCGACGGCAGGAGGCGATGACTCCGCTCTTGGGGTTCAAGGCGGTTCCGCCAGCATCAAGTTGCCCCGTCCGCTCTCATGCGCATGCTGTCCCGCCGAATCCGTGCGCTTTCGAATGTGTGCGCCGTTGAATGTGTGCGCTGTTCAATGCACATATGATCATAAGGTAAATGCCCCGCACGCACAATCGGAGCTTCACCAATCAACAGAATGGCCGATAACCCACAAGCCTCGTGGATTCCTGTCTAACCTCGACACTCGCAAAAGGCGCCCTCATGAACTGGCGACACGATTCCACGGTCACGAATGCCTCCCTTCTATCCGAGTGGGTCTACAACGTGATCCGACCCATCGTGCGCATCATGAAATCCGCCGGCGTCTCGGAAGCAAGCATGCTCGAGAGCGTCAAACGCGCGAATCGCGAACACGACGGCGACGCGCAAAGGGGACGGCTCGGCTCCGGATCGCGCTACGAGAGCCTGCTCGCATTGGCCTCGGTCACGGCCGCCTGGGCTCGCTCGTCCACGTGGACGGACGGCGCGGGTCAACCCCGAGACCTGCCGCTGCGCAACGACGATCCCCGGGGCTTCGTCGAACTCGTGCGCTCGGTCGATCCGCGCCTCGATCCCGCGGCCGTGATCAAGGAGCTGCAAAGCATGGACGTCGTTCGCATCCTCGACGGGCGCAACTCAGCGCGCCTCGTGCGGCATTCCGTCGTCAACATGAGCCAGGACACCTTCTCCGTCGAACCCGTGTTGCGGGACCTGCAACGATTCGCCGAAACCCACGAACATCGAGTGTTTTGCGACCCTCGAAGCGCCTCGGGCCAGATGTCGATGACGGCCGCGCGACTCTCCATCGATCCGGCCAAGTTCGAGGACTTTTGCCGCTTCGTGACGCGCAACGGCCAGATGCTGCTCGATTCCGCCGACGATCGCCTGAACTCCTACGCCGAGATTGCCGACGGCGGCGGCGCCAATTTCGGTGTGGGCGTATTCGTGTTCCTCGAGAACCCGGCCTTCGTCGGATAGACGCTGCGCAGTCGGGAGTGGACGTGCCGGCAATTTGCTGGAATACTGTATATAATACCAGTTGGGGCAGTTCGCAAGCGTCGGCATGAGCCGAAACATTCGAGGAGTTTCCACCGTGGGTGATCACATGGGCGCGTGGGTTTCGGGCATCGTCGGGCTTGGCATGGGCGCGGCGCTTGCCTGGATCATCGCCCGATCTCGGGCTCGTGCGGAGCTCGCGCGCGCCGAGGCGATGAGCTCGAGAACCGCGACCCAAGCACAAGTCGAACTCGCCGCCGCGACCGTCCGCGCGAGCCGCGTACCGCTCCTGGAACGAGGCCTCGCCGACACGACGGCCTCATTGAGCCGTCTCACTGCAGAAAACGCGACCCTCGAGGAACAGGTGCGGCAGATGACGGGGCTCCAAGCGCGGTTGAACGCCGCGGAAACCGGCCTCGCCGCGGCCACTCGGACCCTGTCGGATCTGCGTGAGCAGGCGGGCAGGATCAACGCCGAATTGGCGGCCGAACGCGAAGCCGTCGCGAGCCTGCGCGCGGAACTCGAGTCCATGACGGGTCGTTACGAGGCGCAAGCACGCGAGGCGAATTCGCTCGCACTCGACCTGTCCGAAGTCCGTCACAAGCTCGCGGCGGAAATCGAGGGCTCCGAGGCAAAGCTCGCGCTGCTCACCGACGCCAAACAGGCGCTCTCCGATCAGTTCAAGAATCTCGCGAATGAGATCCTGGAGGACAAGTCCAAGCGATTCACCGAACAGAATCAGTCCAATCTGGGCGCCCTCCTCGATCCGCTCAAGCTGCGGATTGCCGAATTTCAGTCGAAGATCGAGGATACCTACGTCAAAGACGGCAAGGAGCGGACGGCGCTCGGCGAGCAGGTGCGCCAGCTCATGGAGCTGAACCACCAGCTGAGCGACGATGCGAAGAACCTCACTCGCGCCCTGCGCGGTTCGAGCAAGACCCAGGGAAATTGGGGCGAGCTCATTCTGGAGCGGGTTCTCGAAACCTCCGGCTTGCGCAAGGGCGAGGAGTATGTCGTCCAAGGCAGCCAGTCGCGGGAAGACGGCACACGAGCCGTGCCCGACGTCGTCATTCACCTGCCTGAGAACCGCAGCCTGGTGGTCGACGCCAAGGTGTCCCTGGTCGCCTACGAGGAATTCGCGGTCTCGGAAGCCGAACCTGACCGGGTCGCGGCCAGCAGGCGCCACCTCGAGTCCGTGAGGACTCACATCCGCGGATTGTCAGACAAGAATTACCAGACCTTGTACGGATTGAAGTCGCTCGATTTCGTGCTGCTGTTCGTCCCGATCGAACCGGCTTTCATGCTGGCGGTTACGTCCGATCGGGAATTGTTCATGGAAGCGTGGAAACGGAACGTACTGCTGGTCAGTCCCTCGACGCTGCTGTTCGTCGTGCGCACCGTCGCTCACTTGTGGCGGCAAGAGGCCCAAAGTCGCAACGCTCAGGAAATCGCCAAGCGCGGCGGCGAGCTGTACGACAAGTTCGTGGGTTTCGTCGAGGACATGAGTTCTCTCGGAACCCGCCTGCGTCAAGCGCAAACGGAATACGACGAGGCCTATGGGAAACTCGCGAGCGGTCGGGGTAACTTGATCGGGCAGGCCGAAAAGCTGCGCGCGCTGGGAGTCAAGCCCTCCAAGGCGATTGCGCCGGCCCTCGTAGAGACGGCGCTCGAGAACATCGCCGTCAACATCGCAACTGCCCGGATCGGTGCGGACTCCGCGCGGCCGCTTCGAGGCGCGCCACCGCCCCCTGCACCGCCGCGGCGGGCACCCGGTGACTGAACAGAAGGCCCAGCTGAAACGCAGGGCTGTTCGGGCGGGAAGCATTGACCTACTTGTCTTAACAAGCCTCGAGAGCGGCGGCCGCCGCAGCGAATTGCAAGGTGTCCACCTGTTGCCGCAGCCGCGCATAGGGCGAGGGTCCCAGCCGCTGAAGCAGCTGTGGCGCGAGCGAATTGAACAGCTCGATCGACGACTGGGTTTGCAGACGCAACATTCGGGCGAGATTGCGCATCTCGTCCGTTCCCAGGAGCAGGTCGGTCGCCTCGGCGCCGGATTCCTCGTCGCTCGAGGCGGCATCCGAGGAAATCGCGGCGGCCTCGCGCAGCCGGCGCAGTCGAATCGAGAGTTGTGCCCGAAGCTGCGCAAGTTCCTGCGCATCGCCGGCGATGCACGCCTCCTCGACCAGACCGGCGAGCCGGTGGATCGAATTCGCGCCGAGTGTGCCCGCAGATCCTTTGAGCTTGTGCATGCGCCCGGCAAAGGAACCATGCGGAACTTCACCGATGTCGGCAAGCGCAATGTCCGAGAAATCATCCAACAGTCGGCCGAGAAGCGAGCGGAACAGCCCCAGATGATCGCCGAAACGCAACCGCGCCGCCGCCGAATCGATGCCGTCAATCTCGGGCCACGACCGGGCGCGGCACGGGGCAACGCCGGCCGCCTCCGAGGCAGTCCCAGCAGCCTCGCGCTTTGCGCGACGCGCGTGCAGACGGACGCTTTGCACGAGTCTCTGAGGATCGAACGGCTTGATGATGAAATCGTTCATTCCTGCCGCAAGCGCCCTGGGCCGATCGCTGCTCAAGGCCCCCGCCGTCAAGGCAATGATGGGCAGGTCGGCCAGCCCGAGCTCGACGCGGATGCGGCCGGTTGCGGCGTGACCATCGAGCACCGGCATCTGCACGTCCATGAGCACGACGTCGAATCCCGCCGGCTCGGCACGCAGGCGGTCCACCGCCTCCTCGCCGTTGCTCGCCAACCAGACGCACGCGCCCTGCTGTTCGAGAATTCGCTTCGCGACCTCGAGATTGATGTCGCTATCGTCCACCGCCAAGACGCGAACGCCGGCCAATGCGGGCTGGCGGGACGAGACCGGGAGCACGATCGGCCGATCGAGATCGAGCGTCTCCCGCGCAGCCCGGGCAAACTTCACGGTGACGCTGAATTCGCTGCCGACACCGGGCGTACTTGCGACGCCGACCTCTCCGCCCAGGAGTCCGACCAAATGTTTGACGATCGACAGCCCCAGGCCCGTGCCCCCAAAGCGGCGCGTAATCGACGCGTCCGCCTGCATGAATGGCGTGAACAGCCGCGCCTGCACCTCAGGTGCGATGCCGATGCCGGTGTCGCTCACCACGAACAGCAGAGTCACGCTCGCCGCCGTGGCCGCGAGTTGCCGGACGCTGAGCTCGACACGGCCGCGGTCCGTATACTTGATCGCGTTGGAAAGCAGATTCGTGAGAATCTGATTGAGACGAGTGGCATCCCCTTCCAGCACGCCCGCCAGGTCGTCCGGAACGCTGACCGCGAATGCGATCCGCTTGGCGTCCGCCTGGACCTTCATCACGGCGGCGAGTTCCGACAACCATTTGCGGGGGTCGAACGACGTACAATCGAGCGCCAATTCCCCCGCCTCGATTTTCGACAGATCCAGGACGTCATTGATCACCGACAGCAGAGATTTGCTCGCAACATTGACTTTCGCGAGAATCGAGGCCTGATCGGCGGTGAGTTCGGTCTGTCCGAGCAGATACGACAGGCCGATCACGGCGTTCATCGGTGTACGAATTTCATGACTCATGTTGGCGAGAAACTCGCTCTTGGCACTATTGGCCCGTTCCGCCGTGGCGGTGGCTTCACGCAGCGATTTCTCGTATTGCTTGCGTTCGGTGATTTCGCGCACGCAGGCCACCACGCCCTGGAGCTTCCTGTTTCGATCGTAGAAAGTGCTCGCACTATAGGACACGAAGGTCTCCTTGCCGTCGCGATCGCGCACGGTCAGCTCGTAGTCCGCAACCTTTCCCTTGCTGAGCGCCCGCTTGATCCCCGCCTCGGCACGCATCGGATCGGTGAAGAAGTCCTTGAAGGGAGCGCCGATCAACTCGTCGCGCGTACACCCCGTCAAGGCCTCCATTTGTTTGTTCACGTCGGTGATGATGCCGGGTGCATCCGTGGTCATCAGCGCGTCGATGTTGGATTCGAACAGGGACCGCGTGTAGAACTGATGGTCGCGCAGACGCTGGGCGAGGTGTGCCTGTTCGGCTTCGATGTGCTTTCTCACGGTGTTGTCAGTGCCGATCAGCAGATAGCCGATGATCGCACCGTCGGCGTCCCGCAACGCGGTGACCGAGACGATCGCGGGGAAGCGGCTGCGATCCTTGCGGATGTACGTGAGCTCATAGATGTCCTCGATGCCGCGTGAGGCCTTGAACACCAGCGCCTCGAATCCCGGCGCGATGGGCGTCTCGAGTTCGCTGCTCAGCGCCTCTGCGTGCGTAATCAGCTCCTGCGGATCGGAAATATCCGCCGGCGTGATCTTGTTCACGACGTCGCCCGCGGCGTAACCGAGCATCCGTTCGGCGCCGACGTTGAAGATCTGAATGACGCCCTTCGCGTCGGTCGCAATGCTCGAAAAGTTGGCGCTGTTGAAAATCGCGCTCTGTAGCGCGCCCGCATTGCGCAACGTCTCTTCCGCCCGCTTTCTCGCGGTGTTGTCGGTTCCGATCAACAGATAACCGATGATGGCGTCGTCGGCATCCCGCAGCGCGGTAACCGACACGATCGCCGGCAGGCGGCTGCCGTCCTTGCGGATATAGGTCAGTTCGTAGATGTCCTCGATGCCCCGGGATGCCTTGAACACGAGCGCCTCGAATCCTGGTGAGATGGGAGTCTCGAGTTCCCGGCTCAGTGCTTCCGCCCGGATGATCACTTCCCGCGGATCGGAGATGTCCGCCGGCGTGATCTTGTTCACCACGTCGCCCGCGGCATAGCCGAGCATCCGTTCGGCGCCGACGTTGAAAATCTGAATGACGCCCTTCGCGTCGGTTGCAATGCTCGAAAAGTTGGCGCTGTTGAAAATCGCGCTCTGCAGCGCGCCCGCTTTGAGCAAGGCCTCTTCGGGCTTCTTTTTAAACATGGCGGCCGGAGGCATGCAACATGAGCGCCTGCCTAATGCGAATTCGGGTGCGATGGTGCGTCGGCGACCTCTCCCTCCGGGATGTCCACATCGGAAACGTCTCGCAACACGGCGCGTGCGCGGCCCGTGCGCTTGGCAAGATACAGCGCTCGATCGGCGGCAAGAACGAGGTCGATACCGTCGTTGTCGGCATGCGCGTCGTCACCGATGCGCCGCTTTGCAGCCGTGTCCGGCCAGTGGGGACTCTCTTCGTCATGGCAGGCGATGCCGATGCTCACGGTCAGATGATGAGTTTGCGCCGGCGAGTCGCCGTGAACGATCCCCATCGATTCGACCGCTTCCAGCACCCGGCGCGCCACGTTCTCCGCGCCCCGTCGCGTCGTCCTCGGCAACAGCACGACGAACTCCTCGCCGCCGCATCGCGCCACGAGATCCGCGGGACGCCGGGCGACGCCGAGCAACACCTGGGCCAATTGGCGCAGAGCGGCATCCCCCTTGGGGTGTCCATATCGATCGTTGTACAATTTGAAGTGATCGACGTCGATCATCAACAGAGACACGGGGTCGCCGGCGCGCCTGGCGCTCAGCCATTCCCGCTCGAGCGCCTGGTCAAAATGACGCCGGTTCGGAATCCCGGTCAGACAATCGGTCAGTGTATCGCGGCGCAGGCTATCGGCCATGAGCTTGAGGCTCAAGTGCGTCTTGATGCGAGCCAGCACGATCGAGGATTTGAACGGTTTACCGATGTAATCCACCGCGCCCAGCTCCAGGGCGGACACTTCGAATCCGGCCTCGCCGTGGCTGGTGATGAAAACCACGGGCACGTCCGCGAGTCCCGGTTCCGCCTTGAGCGCCTCCAACACCTTGAAGCCGCTGATTCCGGGCATCTCCGCGTCGAGGAGAATGATGTCGGGAGGGTCCGAACTGGCGATCCGCAGCGCATCCGTACCGTTGGTCGCAAGATGGATCCTGCCCACGTCGGACAGGATTCTGCTCAACAGCTGAAGCGTGGCCGGATCGTCGTCGACGATCAGGATATCCGCATCGTCGTTGCACAGGGACTCGGATTCGTGTCGGGACTGTCGGAAACTGCTGCTCATCATAACGTGGCAGTAAGCCCGAACGGCCGAATCCAGATGCGCATCGCATCGCATTATTGTGAAAGACCTCCCACCCTGCGGCGGAGGCCTGCCCAGAACCCGAACCGGCTCACACAAGAGCCGGGCGACGGGTCGCGCTACGAGGATTCCCCGCGGGCGGGGGCGCGCAGCGCCGATATGCCGTCGGCACTGACCGGAGCGCCGAAATAGTAGCCCTGCGCTTCGGGGCATGCCTGTTCGCGGAGCATCATGGCCTGTTCCGCCGTTTCGACGCCTTCGGCGACTACCAGCATGTGCAGGCTGTGGCCCATGTTGATGACGGCACTGACGATGCTGGCGTCGTTTGCATCGGTCGTGAGGTCCCGCACGAAGGATTGATCGATTTTCAGCGTGTCGATGGGAAAGCGCCGCACGTAGCTCAAGCTCGAGTAGCCCGTACCGAAATCATCGAGCGCGAGCTGGACACCGAGCCCTTTGAGGCTCTGTAAAACCGTCACGGTCGGCAAGGAATCCTGCATCAGGAAGGTCTCCGTCAGCTCGAGTTCGAGATCGCGCGGCGCCATCCCGGTATCCGTCAACACCGCGTTCACGCCCGCGGCGAACTCTTTGGTTCGAAGTTCCACGGCTGAGACGTTCACTGCCATGCGTATCGGCGAGAGTCCCGCGATCTCCCACGCCTTGGCCTGGCGACAGGCCTCGCCGCGCACCCAACGGCCTATCGGTACGATCAACCCGCTTTCCTCGGCGACCGCCATGAAGTCTACGGGGTACAGCAGCCCGCGCGACGGATGGCGCCAGCGCAGCAGCGCCTCGACTCCGGCGATCACGCCGGTCGCTAGATTCATTTGTGGCTGATAATGCAGGACGAGCTCCCCGCGCTCCAGAGCCTGGCGCAGGCCCTGCTCGATACTCTGATGCTCGAGAGCCGCCACGTTGAGGGCGGACTTAAAAAATTGATAGTTGTTGCGCCCGGTCGCCTTGGCCTGATACATCGCGAGGTCCGCGCATTTCAGCAAGGCGTCGGCATCGGCGGCATCATCGGGGAAGGTGACGATCCCGATGCTGCCCGTGATGTGGATCTCATGCTCGTCCAGCAGGTGCGGCTCGTCGAGGGACCTCAGTATGTTTTCCGCACTGATTCCGGCGTCCTCCGCGTGCGCGATCTCGGACAGCAAAATCACGAATTCGTCGCCGCCTTGGCGGCTCACCGTGTCCGATTTGCGTACGCGGCTCAGCAGCCGCTTTGCGACACTGCGAAGCAGCAGGTCGCCGACGGCGTGTCCGAGCGAATCGTTGATGTGCTTGAAGCGGTCGAGGTCGAGGAACAGCACGGCGAGCTTGTGCTGGTGACGCTTCGCCATGGCAATGGCCTGCGCGAGCCGGTCGTTCAGCATGATCCTGTTCGGCAGATCGGTGAGCCCATCGTGCTGCGCCAGGTAGGACATGCGCTGCGACACCGCCCGGGCGGTGCTCACGTCGTGAAACACCATGACGGCCCCGGTGACCTCGCCCTGGCGGTTGTGAATGGGAGCCGCGGAATCCTCGATGGCCGCCTCGACACCGTCGCGCCGGATCAGGACGCAGTTCGGCGTGAGTCCGACCGTCCGGTTCTCCCGGATGGCCAAGCCCATGGGATTTCCGACAACCTCGCGACTATCGGCGTCGACGATATGGAAGATCTCATCGGCAGGGCGGCCCGCGGCCTCGGTGCGGGACCATCCGGTCAGCGCTTCCGCGACCACGTTCAGATACGTGATATTGCACCATTCGTCGGTGCTCATGACCGCATCGCCGATCGAGTTCAGGGTGACATCGGCGCGTTCCTTCTCCTCGAACAGCGCATTGGCGATGCTCGCCCGCTCCACCATGCTTCTCAAGGCCTTCGGCAGCCAGTAATTGTCGAGCCGGCCTTTGAGCAGGAAATCCTGTGCCCCCCGCTGTACGGCCAGCTCGGCAATCTGCGCGTTTTCCGTGGAGATGAGCACCAGAATCGGAATCTTGGGCGCCGCCTCGAACACGCGATCGAATGTTGCGATACCCTGGCTGTCGGTCAGGAACAGATCGAGCATCACCGCGCAGATCCCGTTGGACGGCTGCTGTGAATCCTTGGCCCGCGCAAGCCGTTTGAGACCCTCCGAGCATTGCCGCACCCAATCGACGACGAAGGGTCCATTGGCGGAACTCATCAGCGCATCGTAGACGGACCGGGCGTCGGTGGGATCCTCCTGGATCAAGAGGATGTTTTGGGGAGTTTCGCCTTTCTTCGCCATCGCCTCTGGTCCGATCCATCGCGGGATCCTAGTCAAGCAGGGTGGGCGCAAGGCGTCTGTCCGTTCCCGCACATTCGATTTCTCGAGTGCAACGCAACGAGGGCCCTGCAGATCGAAAGCCCGAGGCTGCATGGATGCGTGGCAGATGCGCGAATTCGGTCTGCCAATGCTCGCGCCGCCCTCACCGGCAGGGTGTGCGGGCAGCGGCAGCGCCGATCTCATTCAACAGTCCCGGCGTGAACAGGAGTTCCACGTTGGGCGAGCGCGCCGACACATCGAGACCGTTGCCGCGCATGCTTTGAACCATGCCGATGACGACGTGCGCCCCGTTCCCGACCGACGTGTACACGGGGCTGCCCGACATGCCGCGGGTCGCCTGCACCGTCGTTGCGGCAAGCGCGCCGACCGTGCTCGTCCGCGTCACCTCGACGATGTTTCCCACCGATCCCCACAGGTCCTTGAAGTTCCAGCCGTCGGGGCGTATCGCACGATGGTCCGCCGGGAAACCGGCTGCCGCCACTAAAGTCCCCGGCGTCAGCTGCGCAAGCTGCGGCGCGACGACCGACAGCGCCGGAATGCTGTCATCGACGTTTCGGGCCAGGTGAATCAGTGCCCAGTCCGCCTCGGGGTGTTGCACGGTGCGATCGACGATCGTCGTGTCGCCATGAGCCACGACGACGCCTGGCAGCAAAAACTTGAGTCCGCGCGCGGCGCCGCGGCGGGTCTCTTCAGTTTGGCCGACGCCGAAGCTCACGGACTTGCCGGGCGCCGGGTGCACGACGAGATCCTCGGTGTACACCGCATGCAGGTTGGTCAAGGCGTGGCAGCGGTCCACAAGAAATCCGCTGGACGCGTCATAGGGTATGGCGGAGCGGCCGAAGTCTTCGGGCCAAACGGCTCCCACCCCGTTAAGAAACGAATCATCCTCGTGATCGGGATTGTTCCCTGGATGCAGCCGATCCCGGACGATACGCACATCCTTGTGCACGGGAGGGGGCGCCTGCTGCCACCCGGCCAGGGCAAGGCAGCTGGCGCCGAGGCTGAGCTTCAGCGCCCCGATCCGATGTTTCAGAACTTGACCATCACGCCGGCTCCGTAGACGACCTCGCGGGTCCGCAAGTCCGGGAACCAGTCGCCCGCAGGGCAGATGCCAGTTGTCGAACTCGCAGGCGCCCCCACGCAGGCGGCCGGCCCTCCGTAGCTACTGTTGTTGCCGGTCGTCTGCCCGGAGAGCGGCGGCGTCATCCCGCCCGAACCGGTCCAGTACGGCACGTCCGAGTGGCGGAAGGTCACTTCCGTCCACCAAGTGATCCAGTCCTTCGGCATGTATTGGAAATTCAGTTGCGTATCCCACTGGTAGAGCTTCTGCCCAGGCTGCTGCGTGAAGTACGGCGTGCCGGTCGCGGCAGTCGCGCCGTTGATGGGCGGCGTGAGCGCGAGATACCGGCCCGGGTTGTTCATGAAGCCCCCGCCGAGCGTGATCGCGTAGAGGTCGTGGTTGAACCACGTGCGGTCGTAGGCCATGATGCCGAAGAAATTCTCCTTGTTCGGTCCGTGCGAACAGTGCACGCCACCGCCGTACTCGCAGCCCAAGTCCACGGTGAGGGTGAACGCCATCTTCGACACGCCGGCGCCGCTTGCGCCATGGGCGTCGTAATACTTGTATAGAAGGCTGTCGTCCTCGTGCACGCGCGTGACGTTCGCATAGGTTACGGGCGGTCCACCACCGACATAGGATCCCGACACGGCAAACGGGGAGCCGCCGTTCTGCGGGCTACAAGGCACGTTCTGAGTGCCTTGCCCGTTACTGGCATTGGATTGGCAGTTCAAGTTGTCCTGGCCGACAGAATACGAGTTGAACACCAATTTGAGCGAATCGTTCGGGATGAACAGGATCTGGCCGCCGAAGCCGGGCTTGCTGTTGAATTTCGCGTAAGACTGCCAGCCGTTGATCAGCCAGGGCTCGATCTTGAGGGTCTGCGTCGGGAACCACTGCACGCGCAAACCGTTGAAGAACCACGGTGTGTTCGAGGACACGAACGAAGGCTGGTAGGTCCAGTTGTCGAAGTTGTAGTAGCTGAACAGGCCGATGTACGAGACGAACACACCGATGTCGACGTTCAAGCCGTGGCTCACGTCGAAGTGATAACCGGCGTTGGCCTCGGAGAAGTACTTGTAGGCGCCCTGCAAGTCCCACTCGCCGACCGCGGCGCTCGCGTCGTTGCGCGGCGTGGTCGTCGCAAATTCGCCGAACATCGACAAGAATCGGGCCTTGACGTTGTTCCAGTGGAAGTCGCCGCCGAAGCTGACCTGTTCGATCTGGAATTCACCCGAGCGGAACTCCTCGGTCGATCCGGAAATCGTGTGGTCCTGAGGATGATTGCCGCTTTGCAAGTAGTTCGAGTCGAAGCGGATTTCCGGTGTGAAGAACTTGGTGTCGAAGATCGGCGCCTTTTCCCGGGTCGTGCCGTTCATCCAGCCGAGGTCGCCGACCGCGAACGGAGTCTGGGTGTCCACTTCGGGACCCGGCTCCGGAGCCTCGAGGGCCTCGGGAACGACCTGCGCGCCCGCGGCGGCGGGCGTCAAGCCTGAGGCGGCGGGCGACGAGCCTGCACTGTGGCCGGGCGTGAACGGCGCAGTGACCTTGGTCCACCAGCTGTCTGTGGTGGCTCCGGGCGCGCCTGCGGCGGTGCCCTGTGGCGCGGGTGTCCCGGTGACGCCGGGCGTGGCGGCGGCTGCGACCTGCGCAACGGCGGGCGCGGGGGTCGCGGGCTTGGCGGCGGCTGCGACCTGCGCCGGGGAGGCCTCGGCGGCGACGTTCATCACGATGTCCGACCGGGTCGCCTTCAGCGGGGTGACGGCCACCGCCGGAAGTACCGCATCCGGCAGGCCGTCGACCTGGGCCGTCACGGACCACTCACCCGGCGAAAGATCGGCGAATGAATACACCCCGTCGCTGCCGGACAGCGTCGAGCGTATCGACGTGCCGTCGGTGCGGGCGGCAGTCACCGTGGCATACGCGACGGGCAAGTTTGAGGAATCTCTGACGATGCCGACGATCGTGCCCGAAGCCGCACGTGCGGACGGCGCGGGGACGACGTCCGCATGCGCGCTCGGCGCGGCGAATACCGCGGCAATGGAAGCCATGGCCGGCAACAGGAGCCTCAGTGGATGCACGTGTCTGTTCATCGATCCCTATCCTTTCTTTGTTGTACCCAGTCTGGTGTGGAAACTCGACCGCTGCGCCGACGCGATTCGGTCTCAGATGCGTTTCGGTCTCAGATGCGTTTCGGTCTCAGATGCGTTTCGGTCTTACTCGATGCTCTCGCCGTGCTGAGAGATGTCGAGGCCGATGCGCTCCTCGTCTTCCGTGACGCGCAGTCCGATCGTCATGTCGATCACCTTGAGGATCACGAAGCTCGCGATGAAGCCATAGATCACCGTGGAGCCGACGCCCCAGAGCTGCGTGGCAACGGATCCCTCCGAGCCGCTGATTTCCTTGCTTGCAAACACGCCCGTCAGCAGTGCGCCGACGATGCCACCGATCCCGTGCACGTTGAATGCGTCGAGCGAGTCGTCGTATCCGAGCGCGTTCTTGAGCGCCGTGGCGGCGAAGAAGCAGGCGATGCCCGCGGCGGCGCCGATGATGACCGAGGATGTCGGACCCACGAATCCGGAGGCCGGCGTGATCGCGACGAGGCCCGCGACTGCACCGGATGCGATGCCGAGCACGCTGGGTTTGCCTTTGACCAACCATTCCGTGAACATCCATGCGAGCGCAGCGGCGGCGGTCGCGATCTGCGTCGCGGCCATCGCCATGCCTGCGCGGCCGTCGGCCGCGACCGCGGAACCCGCATTGAATCCGAACCAGCCCACCCAGAGCAGCGCAGCGCCGATCACGGTCAGGGCCAGGTTGTGGGGGGGCATCGGCTCCTTGCCGTAGCCCACACGCTTGCCGAGTACGAGGCAGCTGGCGAGGCCCGCCATGCCGGCATTGATGTGCACGACCGTGCCGCCGGCATAGTCGAGGACGCCCTTCACCGCGAGCCAGCCGGCCGGCTCCCACACCCAGTGCGCAATCGGGGCGTACACCACCAGGGACCAGATCGATACGAACAGCAACATCGCCGAGAATTTCATGCGCTCCGCGAAGGCCCCGGTGATCAGCGCCGGGGTGATGATCGCGAAAGTGAGCTGAAACATGGCATAGACGGTTTCCGGAATCGTCAGTGCGAGGTGCGAGACGGTGAGCTTGTTGGCGTCCTTCATGAACGCCATGCCGTTGAAGAGCAGCCGCGATGTGCCGCCGAGCCACGGAGAACCCGGCGTGAATGCAAGCGAATAGCCGATCAGCCACCACAGCAGCGTCACGACACAGGTGATCGCGAAGCTCTGCATGAGGGTTGCCAGGACGTTTTTCCTGCGGACCATCCCGCCGTAGAACAGCGCGAGTCCCGGAATCGTCATCAACAGCACCAGCGCCGTGGACGTGAGCATCCACGCGGTATCGCCCGCGCCGATCTTGTCTGTGCCGACCAGCTGCGGTTCGGTGGGTGCAGCCGGCGCGGCGTCGGCGGTGCCGCTCACCGAGGGGGCGTCACCGACCTGCGCATCCGCCATGCTCGCGCCCGTCGAGAGGAGGACACCGATGAGGACCAACGCCGGCAGTTTCTTGTACAAGTCGTGACCGCTCGATGTGCTGCAACCGGCGCCATTGATAGCAGCTACGTCATTAATGCCGCGTTAAAAAAAGCGGCACTGCGCCTGAACGCGAGTGTCCCGCGACGGCCGCTTGCCAAGTTTGGATGGCATTGCCCGGCAATGCGCCGCGCTTGCAATTGGCAACGGCAGAGGCTAGCGTCGCCGTCGTGGAGCAGCACGGCATCGAATCGATTCCCGATCGCGATCGCACGGCCACTCTGTTTGATTTCATGCGGATCGAGTGGGGCGGCTTGAATTCGCTCGCCACCGCGGTGCTCGGCGCATTTCCCATCATTCTTGGATTGTCCTTCTGGCAGGCGCTCGCGGCCACCGGGGTGGGCGTGCTGTTGGGCGCACTGGTGCTCGCGCCGATGGGGCTGTTCGGTCCTCTGACCGGCACCAACAACGCGGTGTCCTCGAGCGCGCACTTCGGCGTCGTTGGCCGCATTCTCGGCTCATTCCTGAGCCTTCTCACGGCCGTCGCCTTTTATTCGATCAGCGTCTGGGCAAGCGGCGATGCACTGATCGGCGCTGCGCAGCGCGTGCTCGGCTGGCGTCCGACCGAGATCAGCTTTGCGGTGGCTTACGGCGCGTTCGCGCTCGCCGTGCTGAGCGTCGCAATCTACGGGTTTCGACTCATGCTGCTCGTCAGCAAGATTGCAGTGATCGGTGCCTCGGTGCTGTTCCTGGTCGGATTTTACGCATTCTATCCGGCGTTCGATGTGCACTACGCCGGGGCGGGCTTCGGCTGGGGGGATGCCCGCTTTTGGCCGGCATTCGTCGGTGCGACGCTCATCGTGCTCGCAAATCCCATCTCGTTTGGCGCTTTCCTCGGGGATTGGTCGAGATATCTACCGCGCAGCGTATCCCGCCGTCGGTTGATCATGGCCTCTTTGCTCGCACAAGCCCTGAGCCTGGTGCCGTTCGCGTTTGGTCTCATGACGACCTCCATCATCGCCCGGCTCGCACCTCGTTTTCTCGATCAGGTCGACTATACGGGCGGCCTCATCGCGGTCGCGCCAGCCGCCTTCTTCGTGCCGCTGCTGATCCTTGCCGTTTTGAGCGGCATGTCGACGGGCACGACCTCGCTGTACGGCACGGGCCTCGATTTCTCCAGCGTATTTCCGCGCTTCAACCGGCCACAGGCCACGCTCTTCATCGGCAGTATCGCGATCGGCTTGATCTTCGTCGGCCGCTTTGCCTTCAACCTGGTCGATGCCATCTCGACCTTCGTCTCGCTGATCGTCGTCATGACGACGCCCTGGATGGTGGTGATGATGATCGGTTACTTCGTGCGCCGCGGCTGGTACGTGGCCGACGCCATGCAGGTCTTCAACCGCGGCCAGCGCGGCGGACTGTATTGGTTCAGCGGCGGCTGGAATCTGCCCGGCTCGATCGCCTGGCTGCTCTCCGCGGGCCTCGCCTTGCTGATGGTGAACATGCCGGGGCATTTCGTGGGTTGGCTGGGGCGCCTCGCCGGGGACCTCGACTTATCGCTGCTCGCGGCGCTCGTGCTGCCGGCGATCCTCTACCCGGCGCTGTTGTGGATCCTGCCCGAGCCCCGCGACGTCTTCGGACCGCGGGGTCCCCGCGGCGTTCCCGCCGCGGCGACGCCGATTGCCCCCGTGGTTCGGTCATGAATCCCAAGACCGCCTAGCGGGCGACGAGGGGACATCGACAGCCGCTGGCGACCTTGAGAATGGTCGTTCGCAGCCTTACCGGGCCAATGGTTAACTTATTATCCCGCGGCGTCGCTCGACGCACCTCGTGAGTCGCTCGCAGTTCGATCGCCCGCTACGCAGCTTTCGCGCGTCGCGTATCGCCGACAGTCGCCTCGAGCCCTCGATAGCATTACAAAATGCGTGACAAGCGCCGACTGACGTCAGGCGTTTTCAATAATTTACAGGGGCGAAGAGGGGACGTTGGTTGAGTCATTCCATCGACATTGTCAAATCGGCACTGGCTGCCTCCTGTTTGGCGCTGGCCGCCTGCGGGAGCAACGGATCCGCCGATTTGTCTTCACCGGCAGATGCCGACGCCGGTGGCGTCTCGATCAAGGAGGCCGCCGCCCCGTCCGCGTCTTCGCCCAACGGAACGAGCATCCCCTCGGCGACGCGGATCATCGACAACAGCGGAAACACCTGGACCGTCGTGCGCGGCGTCGTATACAAGAACGGCGCGCCGGCGGGCGCCACTTCCGAAGTCAAGCTGCTGCTCTATGACAATGACGCGCTCTATCAGGAAAACGTCGCCGACGATTGGTGGGTCTGGAGCGGAAAGGCATGGAGTCGAACCAGCAATCCGCGCAACGCGGCTTCGCCTAACGGCGCCGCCGTTCCGGCAGCGACCCAGATCACCGATAGCAGCGGCAATATCTGGGCGGTCGTGCGCGGCGTCGTCTACAAGAACGGCGCGCCGGCGGGCGCCACGTCGGGTGTCACGCTGTTGCTCTATGACGATCACGATCTCTATCAGGAAAACGTCGCCGGCGACTGGTGGATATGGAATGGCAGCAGATGGGTGCGAAACAGCGATCCGCGCATCAACGCTTCCACCAACGGCACGGCCATTCCATCGGCGACACAGATCACCGATTACAGCGGCAATGTCTGGGCACTCGGCGGCGGCGTCGTCTATGTGAACGGTGCGCCGGCGGGCGCCACGTCGGGCGTCACGCTATTGCTCTATGACAACGACAAGCTCTATCAGGAAAATTCCGCCGGCAATTGGTGGATATGGAGTGGCGGCCGATGGGTACGAAACAGCGATCCGCGCAAGACGGCCTCGCCGAGCGGCACGGCCGTTCCCCTACAGACGCAGATCACCGACAGCGGCGGCAATGTCTGGACGGTCGACGGGGGCGTCGCTTATCGGAACGGCGCCCTGGCCGGTTACTCCAAAGACGTGACGCTGTTGATCTATGACGCAAGAAATCTCTATCAAGAAAACTCTGCCGGCAACTGGTACCTATGGAATGGCAAGACATGGTTGCTTAACAAGGTTCCCCCAGGCTGTATCAGCCTCTCTTGGAACGGGCCGACGCAGAACACGAACGGCACGCGGCTCGCCGATCTCGCGGGCTACACGATTTACTACGGCACCAGCCACAACACCTTGACGCGCAGCGTTCAAGTCGAGGACCCCACCGCGACTGGTTACGTGCTCAGCAACTTGGGTGCGGGAACCTATTACTTCGCCGTTGCAGCGTACACGTGGAAGGGAACGGAAAGCGCGAGAACGCCGGTGGTCTCCATCACGATGCCGTGACGGGCCGGGACCCGCGCTCTTGAGCGTTGAGCCGAGCTGCGACCGCCCGCGCCCTCGAGCGTCGAGCCGAGCTTAGACTGCCGGCGCCCTCGAGCGTCGAGCCGAGCCTGAACTGCCGATGCCCTCGAGCGTCGAGCCGCGAGATTTCACAACTCCCGAATAACTCCCTAAGGACCGGGGTGCGCATCTCCCCTATCTTGGATCCCACGGCCCAGGTGCTCGGACGCTAGCCGAAGCCACGCAGGGTCATCGATCCATCAACCATCATCGAGGAGATTGCAATGAACATCATCAACACGATCGAAACAGTCGAGACGGGCGAGATCACGGCGCGCGAGACCACGGGGTCGCGTAAATTCGTGCGGAGCCTGGTGTGCGCCGCCATGATCGCGGCTCTGCCCGCCATTGCCGGCGCCAATGAATTCGAAGTCCTGGACAATCACGGCGACCGCAATTTCAATCAACTGCTCGGCATCAACGATTCGCGCGTCATCGTGGGCTACTTCGGCGACGGCACCATCGTGGCGAACAATGGCTACGTGCTCCTGCCGAAGAATCACTATTCCGTCGAGAATTTCATCAACCTGCCGGCCGGCGACTCGGCCTCTCAGACGCAGGCGATCGGCATCAACAACGACACCAAGGCGCCGCAGATCGTCGGCTTCTATACCGATGCCAGGACGGGCTTCACGCACGGGTTTCTCGACATCAACGGCAGCCAGGTGACGCTTGACGATCCGCTGGGGACGGGCACGAATGTCGCCGCGCCGGCGCAAAATCTCCTCAGCGTGAACGACAAAGGGCAGGCGTCGGGCTTCTGGACGGACAACAGCAGCCATCTGCACGGGTTCGTCGTCGCCTTCGATCAAAACGGCAAGCCGCTCTCGTTCACCGAGGTTCCCGCGTCGCGGTTCAAGGACGGCGTGTCAACCCAGGTGAGCGGCATCAACGATGAACAGGAGCTCTGCGGCTTCTATACCGACAAGAACGGCTTCAACCACGGGTTCTACGGCAAGCTCAACGTGCACTACAAGAGCTTCGACGTCGTGATCAACGGCGTCAAGGCCACCAACACCGAGGCGTTTGGCTGCAACAACAACGGCGACATCGTGGGCCAGTTTTCGGACATGGATGGCAACCTGCATGGGTTCATCTTGAGCTCCGGGAACTTCACGCAGTTCGATGCGCCGGGTTCGTCGCAGGTGCCCGAGTTCGGAGTGCAGGGCACTTTGATCAACGGGATCGACGATCTCGGTGACATCGTCGGCTTCTTCTCCGACGGCAAATCGGCGGTCAAAGGGTTCGTCACGTACGCAGACGATTGAGTTCTGCGGCGGCTCCGACTGCGCAAGCCCCGCCGCGGCGGGGCTTGTTTTTTGGAATTGCCGGAACTGTGACCGAACCGAGATTTCCCATGCCGGCACTCGATGCGTCCTTTGGATTTGGCCCCACGACGCGGCCGCTTCGCAAACGCAGCGTTGATCACACTCATCGATTGATTTTCTGTGCGGTACGTCTGAGACGCACGCAGGACGTTGTGCCGCGCAGGGGACCAAACAGTGCATCACGTCACGTTTGCGTGGAGTTTTCGCGTATCGACGTCTGTGCCCGCAGACACATAGGGGTTCAGACGAGATTGCCGTAGAAAGGCGCATGAATTCGGCGGACGTCGCATTCGCAGGCAAAGGTCGCGGTGCTGATGAAACGTAGTCTTCAACATTCCAGCCAACGGTGGCTGGCGTCCTCTTCATACAAATTCGAGGGATAGTAACGATGAACCAGTTCCGCCTCCCTGCCGTGCGCAGATTCATGGTATCCGCCCAATTAGGATTCCTGGCGTATGCCGGCTCCGCCGCCATCACTGCGCACGCGCAGACAACCCCCACCTGGACCGTCAACGGTGCAGTGTCCTTGTCCGAGTCCACCTACACCGTCCCGCAGTACACCGGGTCCGCCACGGTCACGGCCGTTCGCAATGGCGGTACCCACGGGGCGATTTCAGTCTCTTATATCTACTATGTGTCTTCGCCCATCGCCGGTCAGCAAGTCGCCCCCGGGAATGGAACGCTCAATTGGGCGGACGGTGACGCAGCCAGCAAGACCATAACGTTTCCGGTGTCCACGGCCACGACGTTCACCGGTACGGAGAAGGTGGCCGTACGGCTCACCGCGGGTCCTTCCACGCTCCTCGGAGCACACACGAGTGCGACCGTCGACATCGTCGGTGGAGCGAAGCCGCCCATGGTGAGCAAATCGATCAGTGAATGGGTGACCTGCAATCCCGCGATCGACGAATCGACGCAACTCGAAGTGGCGATCGCCGCGGCTGCGAACAACGCGTTCAACCTGCTCATCGACTGCCCCGTTCGCTTCCATACCGGGACGGCATGGACACGCAGCATCCCCGTTCCCGACGGCGTGACGATCTCGTTTTCGGGTGCCGGCGAGTTCCTGATCGTCGATGGCGGTCCGCCGGCGTTGCTGATCGCCCATCCGGCATTGGTCTCGTTCTTCGACTGGAACATCACCGCTCTTTGATGTGAATGATCTCATGGTGCACGCACAGTGTGATTGGGTGCTCCCGGCGCAGGCGGATGAACTTCGCCTGCCGATACTTACGATACGGCGGGTTCGATCCCCAGGATCGGCCCGCTTTGGCCACTTTCTTAACTCGAGGGATCTCGCAATGAATTCGATCCGCAACGTGAATCGCTTATTTCCATACATCGCTCCGTTGGTGCTCGCCGCGGCGCTCCCGCTGACGGCTCTGGCAGCAGCCCCGCCGCCCGTCGCGGCTGCGCAGGGCTTCAATCAGAACACCTTCTCGTCGAACTTCACCCCCCAGACGGTGGATATGAACGGCACCGAGAATCGGGGCTTCAAATGGTATCTGTTCAACTTGTTCTCAAAGAAGGCCAGCGCGACCGGCGTGCAGCTGAATTCGGACGGCAGCGTGACGCTGTTGGGTGACACGACCGGTGCAGGTGGTGCGCTCATGAGCATCAATGCCTACTACGGCACCAATACCTACACGGGGACGGCATTCGGCGGCGGCGCCTACATCGAGGCGGTCCTGCACTATGACCCCGCCCAGGTGAATGCCGTGCATGCCAACGGGACACGGGCGCCGTATCCTTCCTTCTGGTCGCTGCCCATGGAAGGCAACGTCATCGTGGGTGCCAATCAATGGCCCGGCCAGGCGGCAGGCTATGTCCACAACGTGGAAGCCGATTTCTTCGAGGCGGACTACAGCAATCCGCTCGAATACGGCGTCGGCGCGCACGATTGGTACGGCATCAAGGGCAAGACCTGCCCCAACCTGTGCGTGGTATCGTTCCAGAATCCGAGCGGCTCACGGACGACCCCGGTGGGCACCGACTTGAGGCAGTTCCACACCTACGGATTTCTCTGGGTGGCGGCAACCGCGAGCACTCCGGGTTCCATCAGTGCCTACTTCGACGGGGTATTGATCGGCCACACTCGCACGTGGACCCAGTTCACGGATCAGGCGCCGACGCCCGTCGGTCAGCCGTGGGCCTTCGGCCGGCTCGATCAACAGCACATGTTCTTCATCCTGGGCGCCGGTGTGAACGAGCCCATGACGGTGAAGTCGATCAACGTCTGGCAGACGAACGGCTCCTCCAACATGACGAACTGAAGAGGCCGCTCGAGGCGCGATCCGCGCGCCTCGAGCCATCGGCGGCGCCCGCGACCACTCTGGATGTCGGGCGCTTCTGACTGCACGCGCAGCCCTGCGCCGACGGCCACTGCCTATCGAATCCTTGGACACTACCGCGTCAGGGACTTTCGTCAAAGGCATGGACCCATTCTTTCAACGATCACCGCGAATGCCGAATCCCCGCCCATCGGCGCGACCTCACGTTGCCGGCTCTCACGAAGGCGCGAAGCCCGAGTTCTTTGCGGGCAACCATGTCACCGTACTCCGCGATGGCCGGCAAACGATTCCCGCGATGTTCTCGGCGATGCGCAGTGCGAAAAGCCACGTCCATCTCGAGTACTACGTTCTCGAAGATGTCAAATGGCGGCATCAGCGGCTCAGTGATCTTTTGCGAGAGGCACGTTCCCGCGGCGTACAGGTCGCATTGATATTCGACGCCGTCGGTTCCGGCAGTACGCCGGCGACATTTTTCGACGATCTCGAACGCGCCGGGGCGCAGCTCCTGCGCTACCGGCCTTTGAACCCGCTGCGCGCGCGCGGGCGCTGGTCGCCGAACACGCGCGATCATCGAAAGCTGCTGATCGTCGACGGGCTGACCGCCTTCGTCGGAGGGGTCAACCTGAGCACGGTTTACGACCAGCCGGCGTCGCCCGCCCCCGGGCCGAGGTCGTCCCTCGGCGTCTGGCGAGACACCGACCTCGAGCTCACGGGTCCCGTCGTGTCCGTGTTGCAGCGACGATTCCTGGAGCAATGGCGGAGTCAGCAGGAGTGCCCGCTCAACGAGGCCGACTTTTTCCCGCGGCTCGAGGCGTTGGGATCGGAGCAAGTCGCCGTGCTGAGCCGCCGCGCCCGCCTGCCGGAATCGCCCTATCACCTTGCTTTGCTGGCTTCCCTGCAGCGCGCACGGTCGAGAATCTGGATCACGGCCGGCTACTTCATCCCGACTCCCGCCCAATTGTCCGCCCTGGGCGAGGCCAGCCGTCGCGGCGTCGACGTGCGGCTGATCCTCCCCGCCAACAACGATTCGGTGGC
>Ga0209611_10003222_pt1 | contig 28494 bp, 31 predicted proteins | sample S1TSphgellanicum_3_FD_187693 | JGI IMG/M metagenome (GOLD analysis project Ga0209611, IMG submission 187693) | Host-associated microbial communities from peat moss isolated from Minnesota, USA - S1T2_Fc - Sphagnum magellanicum MG (SPAdes) (version 2) | ecosystem: Host-associated > Plants > Peat...
CGCGACGTGCAGAAAACCGTGAATGCCAACACGGACGAGACGCGCAAGGCGGTAGACGCCCAAGAGCGCGGCGACCCCGCTCCATAAAGCCAGTTTTCGCTTCGATCCTCGATGCCGCGTTGCAGATCACGGTGCGCGGGGCGGCGGCTGATTGCGCAAACCACCCTTGCCGCCGCGCTGCTGTATGAGGGGGTGCGGCGCTGTTGTAGCAGGGAGCGCGGCGGCGGCCGATACCTATTCGCTCCAGTCCTTGCCGGCGCGCTGCTGTTTGGCGGCACCGCGGCGCTTCTTCGATTCGATGCGCCGCTCCTTCGAGCCCTTCGTGGGCCGCGTCTTCCTGCGCACCTTGGGCTCGACCAGCGCGGCGCGAATCAACCCGGCGAGGCGCTCGAGCGCCGCGCGGCGATTCTGTTCCTGACTGCGTTCGCTCACGGCCTTGAACAGGATGCTGCCGTCGGCGATGAGCTTGGTGCCGGCAAGGCGGCGCAGACGATTTCTGGCCGCCACGGGAAGGCTGGCATTCTGCGGCAACAGGAACCTGAGTTGCGCGGCGCTCGATACCTTGTTGACGTTTTGACCGCCGGGACCCGAGGAGCGGATGAATTTCCACTCCAATTCCTCGTCGGGAATGACGATGCCGGGTGTGACGATCAGTGGCACGGAAACGTCAGGCGAGGTCCGCGGAGGACGAATGCACGAGGATTTCGCGCTGCGCCACCGGGATGGTGATCTTGTGCTCCTTGAACAGCCGCCAGATCGCGCGGTTCACTTCGGAGCGCACGTTGTTGACGCCTTCCTGCGGATCTGAAATCCAGAAACGCAGTTCGAGTTCGATGCCGCTGTCGCTGAAGTGCATGAGGCGCGATACCGGAGCCGGCTCGCTCAGCACGCGCGCCTGTCCCTCGCATGCGACCAGCAGAATCTTCAATGCCAGTTCCGGATCGTCGCGGTAGCTGATACGGATCGGCAACTTGAGCCGGATGCGCGGGTCCGTGTAGCTCCAGTTGATCACGGCGTTGGAGATGAGCTGCTGATTCGGCACCAGCATTTCCACTCCGTCGCGGTCGCGCACCACCACGTAGCGGCCGCGCAGTTCCTGCACCCAGCCGAAGTTCTCGGTGCTGGTGCCGCTCTGGCCGGAGAGACTGATGACGTCGCCCGGCTTGATGGAGCGGTCCATCAGCAGCACGAAGCCGCTGACGAAATTCGCCGCGATCGACTGCAAGCCGAATCCCAGCCCGAGGCCGATGGCGCCGGTCAGCACCGTGAGCGCCGTGAGATCGACGCCGGCGGCGTTCAAGCCCATCAGAATGCTGAGGCCGATCAGGAACGCGTTCGAGAATTTCGCGATGCCGATGCGGGTGGAGGGTGCGAGGGTGCTGAACCTCTTCAACCGCCGCTCGACCCAGCGGCTGACCCAGGCAGCCACCAGCACGAACAAGGTCAGGGTGAACAGCAGTTTCAATACCGACCACACCGTGATGCGGCTCTTGCCCGCCGCCACCCCGATGCTGTCGAGGGTGGCGATGATGGGGTCGAGCCAGCCCAGCTCTTCGGCTGCGATCGCCAGCCAGATGAAAAAGGTGAGGCGGTATTCCCAGTGATGCATCCAGGATTTATTGCCCAGGCTCGCGGCAAACAGCAGCACGACCAACCGCACCGCGACGTAGGCGCCGATCAGGCGAACCGCGGCGTCCAGCACCGAGACGTCGAGGAGCGCGGAGTGCAGCAGGCTGCGGGCGAGGATCACCAATCCCAGCGCCACGAGGGCGGGAGTCGCCACGACGGTGCCCTGCGAGGCGAAATACGTCAATGACAGCGAGGCCGGCGTCTTCAAGCGGCGCCGCTCCTGTCGGCTGCGCAGCGCGGCGCTGACCAGCCAGCCGGCCAGCAGGCACCCGGCGACGGCGGCGATCTCGGACAACACGGTACGGCTCGACAAGATGTCGAAGAATCCCGCGAGACGCCGCCAGACTTCCATCATGCGTTGAGGTCCGGTATGAGTTGACTTTCGAGACGCGCGATTTGGTCCTTGAGCAGCAGCTTGCGGCGCTTCAGGCGCTTCATTTGCAGCTCGTCGACTTTGAAATCCATGCTGAGGCGCGTGATGATGTCGTCGAGGTCCCGGTGTTCGATGCGCAGCTGGCGCAAGCGCTCAATGTTCTTGAACAGGTCGGTATTGACTTTGCTGTCTTCGTCGCTCACGGCGTGGCTGCTTTCGTTATGTAGCTGCGCCACACCGGGGTGACGCAATCCGGTAGCTTAAGGTAGCGGCCCAACGGATTCCAAGTATGTGCGGGATCGTGAAAATCCGAGCCTACGGAACCCATGAGCCCGTGCTGCAGGGCGAGCGCCGTGCCGGCTTCGACGTGCTGCGCGCCGTTGCCGCCGGTCACCACTTCGAGCGCCGCCCCGCCGGCGGTGCTGAAATCGGTCAGCAAACGCCGGCGCGCGCCGGCAGACAGGGCGTAGCGCGAGGGATGCGCGAGCACGGCCACGCCGCCGGCCGCGCGAATCCATTGCACGACCTCGGCCAGCGCAGGCCATTCCGAGGCGAAGTGCGCCGGCTTGCCCGCCGCCAGATACTTGCGAAAAGCCTGATCGGGGCGGCTCACGAGCCCGGCGGCGACCATGGCGTTCGCGAGATGGGCGCGCGTCGGCAGGCCCGGGTTGGCTTCGACGGCGGCAAGCAGAGCCACGCCCGGCAGCCCTAGTTTCGCCAGGTGTGCGCAGATCTTGCGCATACGCTCGCGCCGCCGTTCGCCCTGCGACTCGAGCGCACTGCATAGCGATCTGTCCGCGGGGTCTATCCACAGCCCGACGACATGAATGGCCTGGGCGCGCCACGACGCGGATATCTCGACGCCAGGAACGAAGCGCACACCCAAGCCTGCCGCACGCTGCTGCGCCTCCGCCAACCCCGTCATCGTGTCGTGATCGGTGAGCGCCAGGACACTGACACCGGCCGCCGCGGCACGAGCCACCAGCTCGCCGGGCGTCAAGACGCCGTCGGAGCAGTTCGAGTGCGTGTGCAGGTCGATATTGAGGAGACCGTCAAGGGCGAGGCCGCTCACGAATGGCTGCTCACGAGGCGCCGCACGCGAGGTGCATTTCACGCGGGGCCGCTCGCGAGACCCACCGCCTCGAGCCTGCGGCCTGCGAACGCGATGAATCCCTGCGCGCGTTCGATGCCGCCGCCGGTGTAGTCGAACGGGTGCCGCTCATGAAGGGCTGCTCGCGAGACCCACTGCCTCGAGCCTGCGCCCTGCGAGCACGATGAATCCCTGCGCGCGTTCGATGCCGTCGCCGGTATAGTCGAACGTATAGGTGCGCAGCACGCGTCGCCGGCCTTTCGCGTTGCGCGCCACCCGCCAGCCGGCGAACGCAACGGTGCCGTCCAGGAATTGGACCACCGCCCGCGAACAGGTTTCCTGGGCAATCCGATTCGCGGTCTCGCGCGCGTCGAGCGAGATTTGCCAGAGTTTGTAGCCCCCCGCCAACCCGGCGGCCAGGACCAGCAGCACCAGGTCGTCGGTCATAAGCGGAAGCTTACCGTACCCTGCGGGGCTCCGGCCCTTGGTTTTCCGCCGCACCCTCCCCATATGGTGTCCATGAACATCAATCCGCAGCCGAACTTGGCCGTGCGCGTCGACCCGAACGAAATGGTGCGATACGTGCAGAACTTGCTCACCGACCCGAAGGGGGCGACGGTTCCTTCGATCGTGACCGCGCTGGCTCAGCGGCAATGGGGCGGCGACACGCCGCTGGCCCGCGCCGCGCAATTACGCTGGAGCGCGCTCAACCGTGCGTTTGGCGACGCGCGCCTCAGTACCTGGACGCTGCATCCGAAACGCGATCAAATCCACGTGCCGGCGGCATTAATTGCGGCAGCGGGTGTCGCGCGGCTGACCATGGCGGAGCAAGAGGTGGTGTTCGACATTCCCACCTTGTTGGACGCCACGCTGGAGTTGTGCGAACCGGTGGGCAACGCTTAATAGCCGCCAGCGGCAGCGAATCGGCACGGCGGTGGCTGAACGCCACAAACTGCTGCGCTGCGCGCCAGCCCACATCTTGCGTCCGCAATTCGGCAGCACGGAGGGCTGGCTGAACGCATCCCACGAAATGCTGCGCCGCGCGCTCACGCGTATCTTGCCTCAGCGGGTCGGCAACACGGAGGGGTGGCTGAACGCCACGAAGTCGCCGTTGATGACAGTCTCGCGGCAGTTGTAGCGCAGACGGTGGCCGTCCAGCCGGGTGACATGCCCCCCCGCCGCCTCCAACAGCGCCTGCCCGGCGGCCGTATCCCACTCCGAGGTCGGCCCGAAGCGCGGATAGAGTTCCGCCTCGCCGCAGGCCAGCAAGCAAAACTTCAGCGAGCTGCCGATGCCGCGCATGACGTGGGGCTTAAGTTTCGCGAGGTAGTCCGCGGTTTCCGCAGTCGCGTGAGAACGGCTGCCCACCACTCGCAGCGGCTGCTGCGGCGCGGCTACGCGGATCGGGACTTGCGCCGCGCCGGCGGGCCGGCTGAACGCACCGATTCCGAGGCCTCCCCAGTACAGCAGCCCGCGGGCGGGCGCCGACACCACGCCGAGCACCGGCTCATGCTGCTGCACCAGGGCGACATTGACGGTAAATTCGCCGTTGCGCTTGACGAACTCGCGGGTGCCGTCAAGCGGATCGACCACCCATAGTTCGCGCCACGCACGCCGCTCGCTCCACGGTGCCTGTGCCGATTCTTCGGAAAGCACCGGTATCTCGGGGGTGAGCCGGGTCAGACCCTCGAGAATGACGCGCTGCGACTCCAAATCCGCCGCAGTCAGGGGCGAATCGTCCTGTTTGTGCTGCACGCTGAAGTCATCGCCGTAAATACGCATGATGGCCGCGCCGGCGCGCTCCACGATCGGCAGCAGCGCCTGCGCCAATGCTGCAAGGTCTCGCATCGCGATATCATAACTCGATGGAAGCCTCGCCCGCGGTCGACTGGTCGGCCATCGATACCGTGCTGCTCGACATGGACGGCACCTTGCTCGATCTTCGCTTCGACAACTGGTTCTGGCAGGAGGTCATCCCGGGCCGCTACGCTGCCGCCCACGGGTTGAGCCTCGAGGAGACGCAGCGCCGCTTGACCCCCAAATTCCAGGACGTGCAGGGCACGCTGCAGTGGTATTGCATCGACTATTGGACCGAGCAATTGCAACTGGATATTGCCGCCATCAAGCGCGAGACCTTGGCTGAAGTCGAGTTTTTGCCCGGAGCCCTGCAGTTTCTCCGCAGGCTCGAGCAGAGCGGCAAGCGTCGCGTGTTGGTCACCAATGCGCATCCTGCCGTGTTCCACTTGAAGGACCAGCGGGTCGCGCTTAGCCAGTACTTCGACGTTTTTCATTCTTCGCATGCGTTCAAGTGGCCCAAGGAGCATGCGGCGTTTTGGCCGCTGCTGGAGCGCGAGGAGGGATTTACACCGCAGCGCACGTTATTCGTCGATGACAGCTTGAAGGTGCTGGCCGCGGCGCGCGAGTTCGGCATCGGCTGGCTGCGCGCGGTGCGGCGACCGGATTCCGGGCGTCCGCCGCAGGCGACGGGAGACTTCGTCGCGATCGATGGGGTTGTGGAGCTTTTCTGAAGTGGGCGCGGCGGGGACGCTGCCGCTGCAGGTCCCAGGGCGTTTCGTCGCGATCGAAGGGGTCGGGATTTTTTCTGAAGTGGGAGCGTCCCGGACGCCAACGCCGCGGACCCCAGGCGTTTCGTCGCGATCGAAGGGGTCGATATCTTATGTGGCGGGAGCTGCCGGACCCCCGCCACCGCCACCGCCGCCGCCTCCACCACGCCGACGTCGGCGCCGCGCGGGTTGACCCTGGCCTTGTGCCGGGGCTTCGCCGCCACTGCCACTGCCACTGCCACCGGCATCGGCGCGCGGTGGCGACGATTGTGGCGATTGCGGCGCAGCGTGCGGCGGGCGCGAGTTCGGTGGACCGCGCCGCGGCGGGCTGCCGCTGCGGCCACCGCCCGGTCGGCCACCGCCAGATCGGCCGCCGTATCCGCCCGGCCGGCCTCCGCTGCCGGAGCGGCCGCCGCCGCGCGATTGTCCGGGCCGCGGCGCCCGCTCGCGCCACTCGGCGGGTGGCGGGGCGGTGACCACGGCCAAATCCTCCCGCAGGATGGCCGCGCGCGGAATCTGGTGACCGATGTAGCGCTCGATGTCCGGCAGCGAGATGGCGTACTCCTCGCAGCCGAAACTGATGGCGTCGCCCTCGGCTCCGGCGCGAGCGGTGCGGCCGATGCGGTGCACGTAGTCTTCGGCATCGTTCGGTAGATCGAAATTGAATACATGGCTGACGTCGGGGATGTGCAGGCCGCGCGACGCCACGTCGGTGGCGATCAGGACCGCAATCTCCCCGTTGTGAAAGTCGCGCATCATCTTCAAGCGCTTGGTTTGCGGAACGTCGCCCGACAGCGCCTGGGCGACGAAGCCGTTGGCCGTGAGCGTTCGCTCGAGCACTTCGGCGATCCGTTTGGTATTGACGAACACCATCGTCCGGCGCGCGTCGATGCGGCGCAATAGCCCCATCAACAACGGAATTTTCTCCTCCGTGGACGGGAAGTAGAGCACCTGCGTCACCCGGTCGACCGTCATCTTGTCGGGCTCGATGCGGATCAGCTCGGGATTGTTCATGTGCTCGTACGCGAGTTCCATGACCCGGTGCGAGAGCGTGGCCGAGAACATCATCGTCAAGCGCAGCGTCGGATGCGGCAGGCGGCGCAAGATGAAGCGGATGTCCTTGATGAAACCGAGATCGAACATCCGATCGGCTTCATCCATGACGGCCACTTGAATGTGGCGCAGGTCGAACACATGTTGCTTGAAGTAATCGATGATGCGGCCGGGCGTGCCTATCAATACGTCGACGCCTTCTTCGAGGATGCGCCGCTGCTTTTCATAGTCCACGCCGCCGAACACGATCGCGAGTTTCAATCCCGTGAATTTGCCGATCCCCAAAGCGTCGGAATGAATCTGTACCGCGAGTTCGCGGGTCGGCGCGATCACGATGGCGCGCGGTGCATTCGCCGGCTTGTTGTCCGCGTAGGGCTCGGTCAACAAGCGCTGGAAAAGCGCGATCAGGAAGGCGGCGGTTTTCCCGGTGCCGGTTTGTGCCTGGCCCGCGACGTCGCGGCCGGCGAGCGCCACCGGCAGTGTCTGTGCCTGAATCGGGGTGCAGCGGCTGTAGCCGAGTTCGGCGATGCCCCGTTTCAAGGATTCGGCGATGTCGAGGGATTCGAACGTTAGCTGAGTGAGATGGGCGTCTGACATTTTCTCTTTGCGGATTGCAGAAACTTGCAAAATGATGGGGACCGGTTAACAATACAGCCAGTCCGGAGCCGGTCTTTCCGCTCCCAGCAACCGTATCATCGGTACCCTTTGTAAGGTAATCAAGACCGCTAAACCCGCTGTATTGTGCCCGAATGGCCGCGCATCGTCACTTCGCGCTGATTCGGCCCTATAAACCAACCCGCCCCCCTAAACAAACGAATCTCCAAAAGGAGGTAATTCCGCAGTGAGTAACCCCAGTATCGTCCATACCAGCGACGCCACGTTCGACAAGGACGTTTTGAAGTCCGATAAGCCCGTATTGTTGGATTTCTGGGCCGAATGGTGCGGACCTTGCAAGATGATCGCGCCCATCCTCGATGAGATTGCCGATCAATACAAAGACAAGATCCGTATCGCCAAGCTCAACATCGACGACAATCCGGCGACCCCCCCGAAATTCAACATCCGCGGCATTCCCACCCTGATCCTGTTCAAGAACGGCACCGTCGAGGCCCAGAAAGTAGGAGCCGTGACCAAGTCACAGCTCGCCGCTTTTCTGGATAGCAACCTGTGAGAGGCTATCTCGGCAATCAGTCGCGCGGCGGCCAGGGCGGCGGGCAGCAGGGCGGCGGGCAGGGAGGCGGCGGCCGCTCGAACCGCCCCAACCGCGGACCGCGTAACGACAACCGCAACGGCAACACCAACGGCGGACGTCCGCCGATGGAAGACTACGGCGATCTGCCGGAGGGCGGAGACGACCTGGAGATCATTGCGCCGACCGACCTCGCGCGCAGCCGCAGCTCGATGAATCTGACGGAGCTCAAGAAGCGGCCGATCAGCGATCTCGTGAAGCTCGCCGAGACCATGGGTCTCGAGAACATGGGCCGCGCGCGCAAACAGGACATCATCTTCGGCGTGCTCAAGGCGCATGCCCGCAAAGGCGAGGACATCTACGGCGACGGCGTGCTCGAGATACTGCAGGACGGCTTCGGATTTCTGCGCTCGTCGGACTCGAGCTACCTCGCGGGCCCCGACGACATCTATGTGTCCCCGAGCCAGATCCGCCGCTTCAACCTTCGCACCGGCGATTCGATCTCCGGCTTGATCCGGCCGCCGAAGGAAGGGGAGCGCTACTTCGCGCTGCTCAAGGTCGGCGAAATCAATTTCGACTCGCCGGAGAGTTCGCGCGGCAAGGTGCTGTTCGAGAATTTGACGCCGCTGCATCCCACCGAGCGTTTGAAGCTCGAGCGCGGCAACGGTTCGACCGAAGACTTGACGGCCCGCGCCATCGACCTGGTCGCACCCATCGGCAAGGGACAGCGCGGCCTGATCGTCTCGCCGCCCAAGGCCGGCAAGACGATGCTGCTGCAGAACATCGCCACGGCGATCACCGCCAATCATCCGGAAGTCTATCTGATCGTCCTGCTGATCGACGAGCGGCCCGAGGAAGTGACCGAAATGGCGCGCACCGTGAAAGGCGAGGTCGTCTCCTCGACCTTCGACGAGCCGGCGAGCCGCCACGTGCAAGTGGCCGAGATGGTCATCGAGAAGGCCAAACGGTTGGTCGAGCACAAGAAGGACGTTGTCATCCTGCTCGATTCCATCACCCGTCTGGCACGCGCCTACAACACCGTGGTGCCGAGTTCGGGCAAGGTGCTCACCGGCGGCGTCGACGCCAATGCGCTGCAGCGGCCGAAGCGGTTCTTCGGTGCGGCGCGCAACATCGAAGAGGGCGGCAGCCTCACCATTCTCGCCACCGCGCTGGTCGATACCGGTTCGAAGATGGACGACGTGATTTTCGAGGAGTTCAAGGGCACCGGCAATTCGGAAATCCACCTGGACCGCCGCATCGCCGAGAAGCGCACGTTTCCCTCGATCAACATCAACCGCTCCGGCACCCGCAAGGAAGAGCTCATCACGGATCCGGCGGAACTCTCCAAGATGTGGATCCTCCGCAAGCTGCTGCACCCCATGGACGAGCTGGCGGCGATCGAGTTTCTGCTCGACAAGATGAAGGATACCAAGACCAACACGGATTTCTTCGATGCCATGAAGCGGTAGTTTGTCACCGCGAGGAGTTGGTATGCAGTGGTGGGCGTGGATCGCGGTCGGCGCCGTGCTCCTGGGTTCGGAATTGACCCTGATCAGCGCCGATTTCTATCTGGTGTTTCTCGGGGCCGCGGCCCTGGCAATGGGGATCCTGAGTCTGGGATTCGTCATGGCGGCCTGGATGCAGTGGCTGTTGTTTGCCGTTCTGGCCGCCTTGTCCATGTTCACCTTCCGGCGTTGGGTGTACGAGAGGATGCGCCGCAGGCTGCCCGTCGTGAACTCGGGTCCCGCCGGCCGGACGGTGGTGCTGCCCGCGGAACTCAAGCCCGGCGAATCGTGCCGGCTGGAATACTGCGGCAGTTCCTGGAGTGCGATCAACGGCGGAGGATCGCCGATCGTCGCCGGCGCACGCGCGCGCATCGAGCGTGTCGATGGGCTCACGTTGGTGGTGCGCGGCGAGCTATGAAAGTTTTTTCGAGCCGGAACGCAGCCGGGCGAGCCGCAAGCCGGCACCCTTCGCGAGCCGCAAGCCGGCCAATTTCGCGAGCTGCGAGCCGGCAACCTTCGAATAGGAGAGCTTCGTGGACATGTCCGTAGGCCTCTCCGCCATCATTCTGATCGTGGCGGTGGTCGCCGTCATCCTTTTCAAGACCGCGACCGTCGTGCCGCAGCAAAGCGCGTACGTGATCGAGCACTTGGGCAAATACAGCCGCACGTTGTCCGCGGGCTTTCACATTCTCGTGCCGTTCATGGAGAGAATCGCCTACAAGCACAGTTTGAAGGAGATCGCGATCGACATCGCTGAACAAATCTGCATCACGCGCGACAACGTGCAGGTGGGCGTTGATGCGGTGCTCTACATGCAGGTGATGGACCCGCATCTGGCGTCCTACGGCATCGCCAACTACGGTTTCGCCATTTCGCAGCTGGCGCAGACGACGCTGCGCAGTGAAATCGGCAAGATCGAACTGGACCGCACCTTCGAAGCGCGCGGCCAGATCAACACCAATGTGGTGAGCGAGCTCGACAAGGCGTCCTCGCCCTGGGGCGTGAAAGTGCTGCGCTACGAAATCAAGAACATCACGCCGCCGAAGGACGTGCTGTCGGCCATGGAAAAGCAGATGCGCGCGGAGCGTGAAAAGCGCGCCGTGGTGCTGACCTCCGAGGGCGAGCGCGATGCCAAGATCAACGCCGCCGAGGGCGACAAGCAGCGCGTGATCAAGCAGTCCGAAGCCAACAAGCTGCAGCAGATCAACGAAGCCGAAGGGCAGGCCGCGGCGATTCTCGCGGTTGCGACCGCCACGGCCGAAGGGCTGCGCCAGGTGGGCATCGCGCTGTCCGATCGCGGTGGAATCGAGGCCATGCAATTGCGCATCGGCGAGGAGTACGTCAAGCAATTCGGCAGGTTGGCGCAGGCCGGGACGACGCTGGTCGTGCCGGCCAATTTGACCGACCTGGCGTCCATCGTGACCATGGCCACGAGCATCGCGAGGAAACCCGCCGTGAACCCGGCCGCGTGACGATGTCCGAAGACAAGCAAGACACGAAGCTCGGCTTCACGGAATTCGTGATGCTGGTGGCGGCGATGATGGCCACCCAGGCGATCGCCATCGACGCCATGTTGCCGGCCTTCCCCGTGATCGGGCGGGCGCTGCACGTGGTCAACGAAAATCACGAGCAGTGGATCGTCACGGCGTACATGACGGGCCTGGGCTGCGGCCAGCTGTTCTGGGGAATGATGTCGGACCGTTTCGGACGGCGTCCGGTCCTGATGTGCGGTCTCGGTATTTACGTCGCGGCAGCGCTGCTCGCAGGGCTCGCGGGCAGCTTTGCGGCGCTGCTGGCATGGCGCTTCGTGCACGGCTTGTCGGCGGCGAGCGTCGTCGTGGCGCGTTCGGTGATCCGCGATCTCTATTCAGGCCGGCCCATGGCGCGCGTGATGTCGCTCACCTTCATGGTGTTCCTGATGGTACCCATCCTCGCGCCGAGCCTCGGTCAGCTCATCCTGTGGCTGGCGCCGTGGCGCTATATCTTCATCGTCTGCGGCGCTTTTGCCTCCTTGGTGTGGGTGTGGACCTGGTTGCGGCTGCCGGAAACCCTGCATCCGGAGTATCGGATGACGCTGACCCGCTCCCACATCGCAGCCGCGGTTCGATTGGTGATCTTCACCCGCTGTTCGCTGTGGTACACCCTGGCCATGAGCGTGATGTTCGGCGGCATCATGGCCTATGTGGGCATGGTGCAGCAGATCTTCGGCGAGGTATTCCACCGGCCGCAGCTCATGCCGGCCGCATTCGCGCTGTGCGCCGCCGCGATGGGAGTCGCGGCGTATCTGAACTCGACCATCGTGGTGCGCTTCGGCATGCGGCGCATATCCCACGCCGCACTCGTCTGCTACCTGGGTGTCACGGGACTGCATTCGGTGCTCGCCGTGCTCGCGACCGAACCGCTGTGGGCGTTCGTCGCGCTGCAATCCGCGACCATGGCGTGTTTCGCGCTGTCGATTTCCAATTTTGGCGCCATGGCGATGGAGCCCGTCGCGTCGGTGGCCGGAATCGGCGCCTCGCTGCAGGGGTTCACCTCGACGCTGGGCGGTGCGCTGGTCGCTGCCTTCATCGGAAGATATTTCAACGGCACTCTGGTGCCGCTCGCCTTTGGATCGCTGTGCTGCGGCGCTGCCAGCCTGACGTTCGTACTGCTGGCGGAGCGCGGCCGGCTGTTCAGAGGCCATCACGCGGCGGGCGAGCGCGCGCCGTTGGCGTCGGCCGAGGCCGCGGGGTAACACCGGCGGACGCCGCGCCGGCGGGGACGGGCGCGTTGCAGGCACGACGCGAAGGGAACAGCTGGCCGGGCGACAACCGTGAACGCCAAAGGGCACGTTTGCATGCCCGACTGCGCGGCGTGACAGTCGGTGCATCAAGCGGAGGCCCTGAGAACCTCCGGAGTCGGTTCCGCAGCACGCGGTCCCTCGATGGGCAGCCACACTTCGAAGGTCGAACCTGCCCCAGCTTTTGAATCGACCACGATCCGCCCGCCGTGTTGCTCAACCACGATCGCACGGGCAATCGCCAATCCTTGTCCGGTTCCGCGCCCCACCTCTTTGCTGGTAAAGAACGGGTCGAAAATGCGATCCCGGATCTGCTGCGGAATGCCGCAACCATTGTCGGAAACCGCGATGACGATGTACTCACCCTCGCGCCGCGTGGTGACGCCGATCCTGCCCGTTTCCGGCGTGTGGCCCTGGTCGGCCAGAGCGTGGCCTGCGTTGACGATGAGATTCAGCAGCACCTGGCTGATGCTGGAGATCCGGCATTTGACCATGGGCAGCGTGCCGCAATCCGTGTTCACGATGCCGACGTATTTGTATTCGTTGCGGCCGACGACAATGGCGTTTTGCACGGCCCGATTGACATCCGCACGATAAAAATCCCTTTGATCCGGGTGGGCGAGTTCCTTCATCGCACGGACAATCGCGCTCACGCGCTGCAGCCCGTCGCGTGCCCGCTCGATGGCCAGCGGAAAATTGTCGAGGAAAAATCCGACATCGTCGTTGCGCAAGCCGGCGGCGTCATCCGAAGATCCGCCCACCTGTGGATCAGTCACGGCATCGGCAGCCCGCGAGGCACCCACCATTGGCCCGATTTCACGCCATGCCTCATCGAGAAAGGTGAGGCTGTCGCCGACGAACTGCACCGGCGTGTTGATCTCGTGGGCGATCCCGGCCGCGAGCTGGCCGACCGACTGGAGCTTCTGGGACAGGCGCCGCTCGGCTTCGAGTTTCTCGTTCTCCGTCACGTCTTCAATCACGGCGACGAAATGCCGTATGTCTCCCCCAACCCGCACGGGTTGGATCTCGAGGGACACCCAGATGGGCCGCTGATCCTTGTGAAAATTCAGGATCTTGATTCGCACCGGTTTGCCGGCGTTGATGTGCCGTCGCATGATATCCACGGAATCAGGGTCCGTTCCCGGACCCTGCAGGAACGACCCGGGCTTCAATCCGCGGACCTCCTGGAGCGAGTAACCGGTCATCGCTTCGAAGCCGCGGTTCGCCCATTCGATCAACCCCGCTGCATCCGTGATGAGCACGGAGTTGGTCGTGTGCTCCGCCACCAAGGCCAGCATTTTGTTTTCAGCCTGTTGGGCGCGCAGCTGCGACTCCGCCTGCTTGAGCGCGGTGATGTCGGTGTGCACGCCCAATATCCGTAGCGCCGACCGCCGAGCGTCGCGGCGAGTGACCGTGCAGCGGACCATGATCCAACGCCACGATCCATCGCGGTGGCTCAAACGGTGTTCGAACGCGCAAAGATCCTGGTTCCCGGATATCAGGCCGGCGTACTTTTCCTTGACGAGCGCCGCGTCGTCCGGATGCACCAAGTCCTGCATGCTCGCAAAAGTATCGTAACCGGCATCCGAAGAACGGCCGAGCATCTTGAAGAAGTGCGCCGAGCGGTGCATGGAGTTTCTTTCCAGATCCCAATCCCATACCGCGTCTCCCGATCCGTCGATGGCGAATTTCCAGCGCTCCTCGCTTTGGCGCAGAGAACGCTCGATGGCGCGAGTTTCGGTGATGTCCCTGTGAATCACCGTCACTCTCGCTCCCGCCAGCAAGTCGAAGCGTATGAGCCGCAATACGAATATTTTTCGATCGCTCCCCGCACCGGTTTCATATTCGATGTTCGATTCGCCCGGTTCGCCGGCGAACACCGCGTTCGCGCGTGCCAGCACCTCGCCGGCAATCGGATCTCCGATCTCTGCGAATTGGCGCAGCCGCTCCAAGTAATTGGCCCCGACGGGAGGCCGCTCGCCCATGCAGTTGGATTGCCCTTGAAAGCCATTCCAGCACTCGTTGGCGAGAAGAATCGTACCCTGAGCGTCGATGACCGCGATGTGGGCCGGGATCGAGGAGAGAGTGGATTCCATGAATCGATTCATCTCGGCCAGGCTCTGCGTTGCGCGACGCGACTCATCGACATCCCAGCTGATCCCGATGAGGCGTCTTGGCGTGCCCGGTCTTTCCCACTCGACGACCTTTGCGCGGCAGCGGATCCATTGCCAGGCACCGTCGCCCCGTTTGACGCGAAATGCGCAATAGATGCAGTCGGCTTGCCCGCTGAGGTGCGCATCCATTGCGCGCTTGATCACCGCATGGTCCTCGGGGTCGATCATCGACTTGAATGCCTCGAGAGACCGCGGCGAGGTTTCGTGCGCATAGCCCAGCAGCGCATTCCACGAGTCGCTGGCTTGAAAACGGCCATTCCGGTAGTTGATCGCAAAGGTGCCGCACTCGGTGCTGTTCAATACGCCAAGCCACGCGGCTTGCAGACGGATCGAATGGAGCCCGAGAATGGCCAGATCGAGCATTGCCGTCAGCAACCCACCCAGAAGGCCGCCCGCGACGGCGCGCTCCCACGAATGAGTCTGAGCCGCCGTGATCCCGGTTGCGATGATCGCAAACGCCAACGGCTTGATCGTCAACTGAAGCCGCGGGGTTCGCAACCACCCACCGAGTGTCTTCATATGGTATTTGCCGGGCATGGACGGGTACCGCTCGAATTGGTTGTGCAAATGTCGGCTTATTTCGCAGTTTCTGTAGGCATAGGGGGATAATATTTCAAACAGTTTGCCGATATCCGGGGTGCGGGCGTTGGACATGAGCGGCGATGCAATTCCAGACCACATCTGAAGCGGGGGTTGTGTGCAGCCGGCCCAGAATCCTGTGCATCGACGATGAACCGCAACTGCTGCAGGGTCTGAAGCTGTTGCTCGGGCGCCGTTACCAGGTGGAGACGGCGAGCGACGGCCTGGAGGGCCTGCGGGCTCTCGAGCGGTACCCGTTTCCGGTCGTGATCTGCGATATGCGAATGCCGGGACTTTCCGGCGCGGCGTTCCTGGAGCGCGCAGCGGCGCGATGGCCGACGACGGTCGGCATACTGTTGAGCGGCGCACGGGCATTTGGCCATTCGCCTTCCAATCGGGGTATGGAACGGGCGTTCCGGCTGCTGTGGAAACCTTGCGACCCGCAGATTTTGCGGGCCACGGTCGCGGAAGGAGTTTCCCATCATGAGACGCTGGTCCGTAACTTATCCCGGCCCCGTGTTTAACATTGCCTCCCATGTCCGCCCGTGCGCCTGCTTGCCCGATGGTCCCGGAGTCCTTCCCGGAGCGACCCCGCGTCATTTGCGTCGACGATGAGCCGAACGTACTGGCGAGCCTGAAATTGCTGCTATCCCGCCACTACGACGTGCACACGGCGGGCGGTGGTGAGGAAGGGCTCGCGATGCTGGCGCGGCTCGCGCCGGTTCCGGTCGTGATATGCGATATGCGAATGCCCGGTATGACGGGAAACGAGTACCTGCGCCAGGTCGCGCAGCGCAGCCCCGCGAGCGCGCGGATTCTGCTCACCGGGGAAACCGACATCGAGGCCGCCGCCGAGGCCATCAACACCGGCGATTTGTTCCGCTTTCTACTCAAACCGTGTGCCGCCGATCAACTGCGCGCAGCACTGGCTGCCGGCGTCGAACTTTATCGCTTGCGCACCGCCGAGCAAGACCTGCTGCAACGGACATTGGTCGGCAGCATTCGCGCCCTCGTGGAGGTCTTGGCGATTGCCGATCCCGTCGCGTTCGGGCGCATCGGCCGCTTGAAGGAACTGGCGTTGGGCGTCGCGGCCACCCTGGGGATGGGAGAGGCGTGGCACCTCGAGTATGCCGCGCTCGTCTGTCAGATCGGAAACATCAGCCTGCCGGACGCGACGGCGAAGAAATCCTATGGCGGTCAGCCGTTGACGATGCAGGAGCGGATCCAGATCGAGGAGGCGCTGAAGCTCGGGCCCACCGTCATCAAGCACATTCCCCGGCTCGAGCGGGTCATGCGCATTTTGGAAGAGCTCGCAGCGAATCCCTCCGGCAGTTCATCGAGCCTGTCAGTTGAAACGCAGATTCTGCGTACCGTCCTGGTCTATGAAGCCATCGAGCGCACGGCCAAGTCGCGCTCGGCGGCGATCCAGGCATTCATTGCACGCAGCGGTGAGTTTGATGCGAGCGTCTCGGGCGCCCTGCTCGAAGTGTTGGGTGCCGGCAAGCCCAAGAACGACGCGTCGATCGAGGTGGGTGTGCGGGAATTGCGCGCGGGCATGATCACGGCGGCCGAATTGCGCGCCGTGACCGGAGCGCTGCTCGTTCCGGCGGGAACAGAAATTACGCCAAGCCTGCTCGCGCGACTCATGAACTTTCCGCGGCAGCAGTTACCGTCCAGCATTCAAATTCAACCGTCCTGAACACGCACTGCCATCAAGGCAGCCTTTAAGGGAATGCCGGATCGCCTCAAGCAGGGATTCTCTTCGCGCAGCTGTTATTCCCGGGATTTCCCGCAGATTTTTCGCCGTTGCGTGAAGATAAGTAAAGAATCTTCAAGTTCGCGTTGTTATAGTGATTTGGCAAAATGTTTCGAGTTCGCATCACGGGCTGTGCACTCAATGGGGAGAAATGGAGGCTTCTTTGCACCCGACCGGAATGTCGATCGATCGTTGTATTGAGGCTCTGTCGAGTTTGGATGCGGATCTTGATCGGGTCTTGCGCAATTCCGGCTCGCAGTCACCCAAGGACCAACGAGATGAACTCGAGGATCTGATTCGGGATCTCACCTTGGACGTGGACCTTCGCACGAACGCCGCATCGAATACGGTGATGACCGACGTGGAAACCGATGTTTACCTCCCCGCGATCGAGAAAATTCTTGCGCTGCTCGCTCTGGATTCTCCCCAGTCCTCCGACCAGAGTGCCCGACGGGAAGAGGCGAGAGAATTGACGAAGATGGCTCTGATGCGGGCAAACGCCCTCAAGGTTTGAACACTCGCGTCACCCGCGACGCATCATGCGGCGGAAGCTCGCTAGCGGCCGAAAAACTCATCAAGATCCTCACCGGACGCGCTACCGGCGAAAGCATCGAAACGACCGTCTTCGATGATCCGCTTGGCGGCCCGCATGAAGCCACCCCATGCCGCGCGGGCGAGGGCGCCGCCGACACTCACGCGGCGCACGCCGAGATCCGCAATCTGCGGCAGCGAAAGATCTCCGTCCCACCCCATCAGAAGATTGACCGGTTTCGGTGCGACGCCGGCCACCACGGCGCGGATGTGTTCGACGCTGCGGATGCCGGGAGCGTAAAGACAGTCGGCGCCCGCGTTCGAGTAGGCCTTCAGTCGCATGATCGCGTACTCGACGTCGGGGCGGCCGACCAGAAAGCACTCGCAGCGGCCCACCAGCAGTGTTTCGCCACCCGCCCGGTCGATGGCCTTGCGCGCCGCACGCATTCTGTCCACGGCCGCGTCGAGTTCGAACAGCGGCCGCGACGACTCGCCGGTTGAGTCCTCGATCGAGAGTCCCGCGACGCCACATTCGACCGCGAGCCGCACGCTCTCGGCGACGCCCGCGGCATCGGGTGCGAAGCCATGTTCGAAGTCGGCGTTGATGGGCAGATCCGTGGCTTCCACCATGTCGGTCAGATGGGCGAGCACGCGATCGCGCGACATGCCGCCGTCCCGATGGCCGTGCGACCACGCGAATCCGGAACTGGTGGTCGCGAGCGCCTTGAAGCCGAGCCCCTGCAGGTAGCGGGCGCTGCCCACGTCCCAGGGATTGGGGATGACGAAGCACCCTGCCTCGTGCAATTGGTGGAATGCGCGGCGCTTGTCGGCAATGCTGGGACGTAGACTCATGAAAGCTCCGGGGCGTGTGGCGGATGATTGCGCGCGCCGTCTTGGCCGTCTGCGGCGACGCGTTGCTCGCCGCGTTCGATCGCGCGGCAGCCGATGTCGCGGCGGTATTGAACCAGATTGAAGTGGATCGCGTGCACGAGATCGTATGCCTGGGCTTGCGCGGCCGCGACGCCGTCGCCCAGTCCCACGGCGCAGAGTACGCGGCCTCCCGCCGTCACCACGGAGTCGCCTTCGCGGCGGGTTCCCGCATGAAAGACCTTTCCCGGCAGTCGCGCAGCGGCGTCGAGTCCGCCGATGATATCGCCTTGGGCGTAGGCGCCGGGATAGCCGCCGGCCGCCATCACCACCCCGAGCGCGGCGCGCGGGTCCCAGCGCACGTCGGCGCGGGCCAGAGTGCCGCCAAGCGCAGCCTCGCACAAATCCACGAGATCGCTCTGCAGCCGCGGCAAAATCGGCTGCGCTTCGGGATCGCCGAAACGGCAATTGAATTCGAGCACGTTCGGCGTGCCGTCCCCGGCAATCATCAAACCCGCATAGAGAAATCCGAGGTACGGATTGCCGTCGGCGCGCAGTCCGCGCAGCGTGGGCTCGATGACGGTGCGCATGATGCGCGCGTGCAATGCCGGCGTGACGAGGGGCGCAGGCGAATAGGCACCCATGCCGCCTGTGTTCGGCCCGCGGTCGCCGTCGTCGCGCCGCTTATGGTCCTGTGACGTGGCGAGCGGCAGTGCAGTCTGGTCGGCGGCGATCACGATGAAGCTCACTTCCTCGCCGCTCAGGAATTCTTCGACCACGATGCGGTGGCCTGCGCTGCCCAAACTGCCGCCGAGCATGGCTTCGGCCGCCCGGATCGCCGCCTCGTGGGTGTCGCAAATGACGACGCCTTTGCCGGCGGCCAGACCATCGGCCTTGACGACCACGGGCAGGCGCTGCGCGCGGATATAGGCAGGGTCGAAGCTCTGGCGGTCGAAGGCGGCAAAGCCGGCCGTCGGTATCCGGTGACGTTGCAGAAAGGCTTTGGTGAATGACTTCGACCCCTCGAGCCGCGCGGCGGCCCGCGACGGACCGAAACAGGCGCAACCCGCCGCCGCGAAGCGATCGGCGATACCGGCGACCAGCGGGCCCTCGGGGCCGACGATGGTGAGGTCGATGGCCTCCCGGCTCGCGAACTCGAGCAGCGCATCGATCGCATCGGCCGGGATATCGACGTTGCGCACCTTCGGCTCGAGCGCCGTGCCTGCGTTCCCCGGCGCGACGAACACCTGCAGGACGCGCGGCGATTGCGCACACTTCCACGCCAGTGCGTGTTCGCGCCCGCCGCCGCCGACGATCAAGATCTTCATGCGAGGGGTCCTTCGAGGATCCTTGAGCTAATGGCGAAAGTGACGCATGCCGGTGAACACCATCGCGATGCCGTGTTCATCAGCGGCCGCGATGACTTCCGCATCGCGCTTCGAACCGCCCGGCTGGATGACCGACTTGATGCCGAGTTCCGCGAGCGCATCGAGACCGTCCCGGAATGGAAAGAACGCATCGGATGCGATGCTCGCCGAATGGATGTCGAGGCCCGCATCCTGGGCCTTCAAGGCGGCGATTTTGCTGCTCACGACGCGGCTCATCTGCCCGGCGCCGATACCCAGCGTCGCCTTGTCCTTGGCGCAGACGATGGCGTTCGATTTGACGAACTTCGCGACCCGCCAGGCAAAGATCAAATCGTCGAGCTCGGCCAGGGTAGGCACCCGCCGCGTCACCGCACGCAGTTCCTTGGCGAGGACCACGCCCGTGTCGCGCGTTTGCACCAACAGACCCCCGGCCACACTCCGGTATTCGAGCAGCTGCGTGACGGGAAGGGTCAGATCGCCGACCACCAGCACGCGCACATTGTCTCGAAGCGACAACACGGCCTGCGCGGCTTCGGAGACCGAGGGCGCGAGAATGACTTCGACGAATTGCCGCTCCATGGCCTGCGCGGTCTCGGCGTCGAGTTCGCGGTTGAAGGCGATGACACCGCCGAAAGCGGAGGTAGGGTCGGTACGGTAGGCGCGTTCGTACGCATCGGCGACAGTCGATGCCCGGGCCGCCCCGCAGGGATTGGCATGCTTGACGATGACGCAACCCGCCGTGTCGAATTGCCTCACGCACTCGAGTGCCGTGTCGCTGTCCGCGATGTTGTTGTAGGAGAGTTCCCTGCCCTGAATTTGCCTGGCCTGGGTGACCGAGGCGCCGATGGCGCGCGGATCGCGATAGAAGGCGGCTTGCTGATGCGGATTTTCCCCGTAACGCAAATCCAGGTTCCTGCGGAACGACAGGTTCAAGTCGTCCGGAAATTTCGGCGCAGCGCCGCTCTGGGTGCCGGTGAGGTAGGCGGACACCATGGCGTCGTATTGCGCGGTGTGTGCGAAGGCCTTGGCGGCCAGCCGCTGGCGCATGGCTGGCGCGGTCGAGCCCAGATTGGCGGCCAGCTCATCAAGCAGCGCCCGATAGTCGCCCGGGTCGACGACGACGGTGACCCAGGCGTGGTTCTTCGCGGCGGCGCGCACCATTGCCGGACCGCCGATATCGATGTTCTCCACCGCATCGTCGTAGCTGCAGCCCGGCCGTGCCACGGTGGCGGCAAACGGGTACAGATTGACCGCCAACAAATCGATCCACTCGATGCCGTGCTCACGCATCACCGCATCGTCGACGCCGCGCCTCCCCAAAATACCGCCGTGGATTTTCGGATGCAGCGTCTTCACCCGGCCACCCAAGATTTCGGGAAAGCCGGTATGTTGCGCGACTTCCTTGACAGCGATGCCATGGCTCGCCAGCAGTTGGGCGGTGCCGCCGGTCGAGAGCAGCTCGATGCCGCGCTCCTTGAGTTCGCGGGCGAACTCGACTATTCCCGTCTTGTCGGAGACGCTCAGCAGCGCGCGGCGGACGGGGTTATGCAAAAGCGCGCCTACTCGTGAATCCCGAACTCTTTCAGCTTCTTGCGCAACGTACCGCGATTGATGCCGAGAATCGTCGCCGCGCGGCTCTGATTGCCCTGCACATGACCCATGACCACCTTGAACAGCGGCTCTTCGACTTCGCGAATCACGAGGTCATAAAGATGGGCGGGCTTGTGGCCGTTCAGGGTTTCGAAGTAACACTGCAGGGCTTCCTCGGCCTGTGAACGCAGCGGCACGCCCTTGCCGTTTACTCGGAGATCGCGGCCGTTGAAGGCGGGCGATGCCTCTCTGCGCGATTTTGTTTTCTTTCTTTCGGCCATGGTCCCACCGAATCCCCGTCGATCGTCTACATCGGACTGCGCTTACGCAGCGCGATACACACACGAGTCGTAATGCTCCAGCAGCATCGACAGCTGCTCTTGTGGCGATCCGATTCGAACCAGGCGATTCCGCAATGCGTCTGCTTCTTGTCCGGGATGCTGCCGCAAATACCAACTCAAATGTTTACGTGCCACCCTAACACCGGTTTCATCTCCGTAAAAGGCGTACAGGTCTTCGAGGTGGGCGCGCATGATATCACGTACTTTTTCCAGCGCCAGACCTGCGCGAGATTCACCGGTCGCCAGGAAGAAATTGACTTCGTCGAATATCCATGGCCGTCCCTGCGCGGCGCGGCCGATCATCACGCCGTCGCATCCCGTGGCGTGTAGAACTTGCAGCGCGCGCCGCGGCGAATCGATGTCGCCGTTCGCTATTACCGGAATTTTTACCGCGGCTTTGATGGCAGCCACGGTTTCGTGCTCGGCAAAACCCTGATAGAAATCCGCGCGCGTGCGGCCGTGGATCGCAAGTGCTTGAATACCGATGTCTTCGGCGATCCGCGCGATGCGAATGCCATTCTTGTGCGCAGCGTCCCAACCGGTGCGCGTCTTGAGCGTGACGGGAACCGGCACCGCCGCGACGACGCTGTGCAGGATTCGCGCAACCAATTCTTCATCCTGCATCAAAGCAGAGCCCGCGAGCCGATTGCAGACTTTTTTCGCCGGGCAGCCCATGTTGATATCGATGATCTGCGCGCCGGCATCGACGTTGCGGCGTGCCGCCTCGGCCATCATCGAGGGATCGACGCCCGCGATCTGCACCACACGGGGGCTTGGCTCTCCGTCGTGATCCATGCGCCGCCGCGACTTCGCCGTGTCCCACAGGCGTACGTCGGCAGTCAGCATCTCCGATGCGGCGAGGCCGGCGCCGAAGCGCCGGCACAGCATGCGAAACGGACGATCGGTCACTCCGGCCATCGGCGCCAGCAGCACGTTCGACGGCAACACGTAGGGACCGATCTTCATCGCTTGCTCTGCGCCGCAGCATCATTGGCGCAGGAGATCGTCCGATCGACACCGCGCAGGCAGACGTCGATTTCGAATCCCTCCGCGTTCTTGCCAGGGTCCAGGATGGCCAATGTCGCATCGGCGCGCTCGCCGGGCGCCAGCAGCTTTGCGATCGGTGTGCCCAGATATTCGGCGGGTTCGAAATCGCGGCGGCCGATGGTCCTGCCGAAGCGGTCGGCGAGCGTCACGCGCAACAGCGGATAAGGCTGCAACTGCGCGGCCGTGTTGAGAATGCTCGCACGCAGACGCAGTATGCCGTTCGCGTTCGGATCGCCGGTGACACCCCATTGGCGCAGTTGATAGGCGGCCAGATTGGACGGTGCGGGCAGCGGGGCACCCATCGCTTGGTACAGGGCGCGTATCGCACTGCCGCCCGATCCCGGCGCGTGGGCGCTGAACCACTCTCGATTGTGGTGCAGTACTTGCGCGATCAACAGCAGCGCGGCGGCGGCGGCGGCGCAGAGCCACGCGACCGGGCGTGGGCGTTGCAGCACAGACTTGAATTCGTCGGGGTCGATCTCGCCCGTGGGCTCCATTCCATAGTCGAGATCCGGCATGAACTGCACGGGCGGTGGGCGCGGGCGCGGCGGATGAACCCGCTCATCGGGCTGATCGACCAGGGTGGGTGTGTCGTCGACCACGGGCACCCACGGCGCGGGCGCTTTGAATTCGACGAAGATGCGGTCCAGTTCGCCGGGCGGCAGCGTAAATTCCAACGATGCATCGCTTTCCTCCCAGGAAGCCTGGTCCGATGCGTCATCGTCTTGGATGTCCTGCTGATCCTCGATGCCCGGCCCCTCCATGACCGGCTCACCCATGCCATGTTCATCGTCGGTGCCGTGCGCATCGTCGGTGCCGTGCGCATCGTCTAAAAAGTGACCATGGTCAAAAGAGTGACCACCATCCATCCCGTGCTCATGGTCTATCCCGTGCTCATCGTCGATGGCGCTGCCGTCGGCGACGACGTGCTCATCGTCCATACCGCGCGCATCATCGATGCCGCGCGAATCATCGGTGCCATGCTCATCGTCGATCTCATCCGCGGAGGCGCCGTCGTCTTGCGATTGATCGTCGTCTGTCCAGTCCATCACTTCGAGATGTGCGATTTCGACGCCCGGCGGAGCGAATTCCTCCTGATCCTGCGCGACCGATCGAGCCACGGCCAGAGCCTGCGCCGACTCGAGAATGCTGTCGGCGCGCGTCTCGAGATCGAGCGCCGAATCGCCGACGACGAACGCATTCGGATCTTCGGCGAGGCGCGCCAACGCATTGAACACCTCTCCGCAGCGTCCGCACCGCACCTGGCCGCCGGCGGTGCGCAGCACTTCCGCCGACAGCTTGAAAACCGTATCGCATCTCGAACATTGCGTGTACACGCTATGAGCCTCGGCGAGCGTAGAGGCAGCACCACTCATCGCGCTCGATGACCCGCACCATAGCAAAAGCCCCGGCATAGGCGGCTGTTACCGCGTGGGCCTGCGTCTTCAGCAAGCCGGAGAGAAGCATATGGCCGCCCGGTTCACAAGCGGCCGTGACGCAGGGCGCCAAATCGATCAAGGGGCCGGCAAGAATGTTCGCCATCACACAGAACGCCGGCTGCAGGCGGGCATCGGTCCCCGTCTCGTCGACCTGTCTGACGTCGATGTTTGCCAAGACGCCGTTGCGCGACGCATTCTCACGTGTCGCCACGACCGCCTGGGGATCGAGATCGAGAGCCGTGACGTGAGCGGCGCCCAACTTCAGCGCGGCCAGCCCCAGGATGCCGGAGCCGCACCCGTAATCGATCACCCGGCGCCCGGCCACGGGAATCGAGTCCAGGATCTGCAGACACAGGGCGGTGGTTGGATGCGTGCCGGTGCCGAACGCAAGGCCCGGGTCGAGCCGTACCACCACCGCGTCCGGATCCTTCGGCGGCGCGGCGCTCGTCGGGCATACCCACAGCCGCCGGCCGAAGCGCATCGATGTCCAATCGTGTCGCCACACCCCGGCCCAGTCCCGGTCGAGCACCGCGCGTACGCGCGCGCTCTCGGTGATTTGCGGTCCCAAGAATCCGGCGAGCCGCTCGAGGCGGCGCGCTTTCGCCACCCAGCCTGCGTCCTCCGCCTGGTCGTCGGACTCTTCGAATAGGGCGCGCACCCACGTGTCGTGCCACAGCCTGATTTCGCCGGGCTTGGGCTCGAGGACCGGCTCGATGCCGTGGTTCAGCAGGGTGATCGAACTCGCACCCAGTTCGTCCAGCAGCGATTCGACCGATTCGACGCTCGAGGTGCCGAGCGGGAATTCGATTTCATAGAACGCCATCGATGCATTGCCCGCAACTACTTCAATCCCAGGCGTCGCTCTAGATAGTGAATGTCGGTGCCCCCCTGTTTGAAGGCGGAATGATTGAATATTTCCTGATGCAGCGGGATGTTCGTCTTGATGCCTTCGACGACCATTTCCGCGAGGGCGTTGCGCATGCGGGCGATCGCGGTATCGCGCGTGTCGCCGTATGCGATGACCTTGCCGATCATGGAATCATAAAACGGCGGCACGTTGTACCCCGTGTACACGTGGCTGTCGACGCGGATACCCGGGCCGCCCGGCGAATGCCATAGACGGATCGGCCCCGGCGACGGCACGAAGGTCTTGGCGTCCTCGGCATTGATGCGGCATTCGACCGCATGACCGCGGATTTGGATGTCGTTCTGCCCGTAGGGCAGGGGCTCGCCGGCCGCGATCAGCAGCTGTGCCTTGACGATATCGATGCCGGTGACCAGTTCGGTCACCGGATGCTCCACCTGCACGCGCGTGTTCATCTCGATGAAGTAGAACTCGTTGTCCTGGAAAAGGAATTCGAGCGTGCCGGCGTTGCGGTAGCCGACCTCGCGGCAGGCCCTCGCGCAGCGTTCGCCCATGGTCTTGCGCTGCTTGGCGGTCAGCCCGGGTGCGGGAGCCTCTTCGATCACCTTCTGATGGCGCCGCTGCATTGAACAGTCGCGCTCGCCCAAATGCACCACGTTGCCGTAATTGTCGGCCAGCACCTGGAATTCGATATGCCGCGGCTTCTCGAGAAACTTCTCCATGTAGACCTGGGGATTACCGAACGCGGACAGTGCCTCGGATTGAGTGACGCTGATCGCGTTCAGAAGGGAGGCGTCGGTGTGCACCACCCGCATGCCGCGGCCGCCGCCGCCGCCGGACGCCTTGATGATGACGGGATAGCCGATGTCTTTGGCAATCCGGAAATTCTCATCGACGTCCGCTCCCAGCGGGCCGTCCGAGCCCGGCACGCAGGGCACGCCCGAGGCCTTCATGACCTTGATCGCGGAGACCTTGTCGCCCATCAAGCGGATGGTTTCGGCGCGCGGCCCGACGAAAATAAAGCCGCTCTTCTCGACTCGCTCGGCGAAGTCGGCGTTTTCCGAGAGAAATCCGTAGCCCGGGTGGATGGCCACCGAATCGGTCACCTCGGCGGCGCTGATGATGGCGGGCATATTCAAGTACGACAGGGCCGATTGCGGCGGCCCGATGCACACGGTCTCATCCGCGAGCAGCACATGCTTCGTGTTGAAGTCGGCGGTCGAGTGCACGGCAACGGTCTTGATGCCGAGCTCGCGGCATGCACGCAGGATGCGTAACGCGATCTCGCCGCGGTTGGCGATGACTACCTTTTCGATCACGCGGCTATTCGATTATGAAAAGCGGCTGACCGAACTCGACCGGGTCGCCGTTCTTGGCGAGTATGGCGGTGATTCTGCCAGCCTTGTCGGACTCGATCTGATTCATCATCTTCATGGCTTCGATGATGCAAAGGATCTGGCCGACCTTGATTTCGGTGCCGATCTCGACGAAGGATTTGGCTCCCGGAGAGGCGGCGGAGTAATACGTTCCGACCATCGGCGAGGTGACCGTATAGTCGTCGTTGCGCGGCTTGTGCTCTCCGGCGGACGTGGCCGGCGTTGCCGGAGAGGCGGGAGGCGGCGCTTGCACCATGGGGGAGCCGACCGCCATCGGTGCCTGCACGGCCAAGCGCGGATGACGGCTGATGCGGACGGATTCCTCGCCTTCGGAAATCTCCAGCTCCGAGATGCCGGATTCCTCCAGCAGCTCGATCAGTTTCTTGACCTTGCGAATATCCATCCGCGAACCTCTTGAAAAATCTCTACGTCTTAAGTCTTTATGTCTTGGGCGGCGGTCAGACGGCTGCAAGCGGCTTCGAACGCCAACTCATAGCCGAGGGGCCCCAACCCGACGATGCAGCCGAGTGCGATATCGGACAAATAGGAGTGTCGGCGGAATTCCTCGCGCGCGAACACATTGCTCAAATGAACCTCGATGAACGGCAGCGCAACGGCGAGGAACGCGTCGCGCAGGGCAATGCTGGTATGTGTAAGCCCCCCCGGATTGATGAGCGCGATCCCGATGCCATCGCGTCGGGCCGTCTGGATTTTAGCGATCAGTTCGTGCTCCGCGTTGCTTTGAAATGCCACCAACGAGTGGCCGCGTCCGTCGGCCAGCGCCGCCAACTTGTTCTCGATCATTTGCAGGGTGTCGGCGCCGTAAATGGCCGGCTCACGAGTGCCGAGAAGATTCAGGTTCGGGCCATTGAGCAGCAGAATTTTAGCCATACGCCCTAAGTTCGCCGCCGTCGCGTTGCAAAGGTCCGCGATAATAACCAGAATTTGAGGTGAAAAGGCAAGCTTCAGCGGCGAACGTCGCCGGAAGGGCGAATTCACCCGGCTTTCAGGGCATGCAGGCCCGCGACGATGGCAGTCCGGGCCGCCGGGAGCTGCACTTGTCCGTGATTGAGGCTCTGCACCTGGGACAGGATGAGCTCCGCCTGGGGCCGGTGCAGTTCTCCGACAAACAGGGCGACAACTTCGCCCTGGCGGTCGGTAAATACCGTGAACGGGAACACGGGGGAGGACACGCCGAACGCGGCGGCGGCGTCCAAGGCGTCCTGTTCGCCGATCAGGAGCGGGTAGGGGATTTTGAGGCGGTCGGCGAATTCGCTCACTTTATCGGGAAAATCGACGGCAATACCGACCACGCTCACGCCGCGGCCCGCCCATTCGGCCTCGAGGCTCTCGAGCAGGGGGATCTCTCTGCGGCAGGGCGCGCACCAGGTCGCCCAGAAGTTGATGATCAGAGACTTACCCGCGAAGGATGCGATCGGCGTGGCCTTGCCCGCCCGATCCGCCAGGGAAAACTGCGGCAGCCGGTCCGGAATGGTGGGGGGTAGGGGCGCGTCTGCCAGAAGGTCGCTCGGATTGGGGGCACTCGCCACGCCTACCGGGACCGCCACGGCGCTGGGCTTTCGCACGGAATGGACTTTGGCACCGGCCCAAATGCCTAGCAATACGGCCAAGGCCACTCCCGCCAGGCGCAGCGCCCTGAGGTCGCCCGTGGGTGGCGTCGTACCGCTCATGCCGGCAGATCGAGCTTGCGGTCCTTGCGAAGCATCAATCCCGCGCAGAAGAACGCAAAACCGCCGCCGAGAATGGCGATGGCTTCCCAGGGGTGAGACGGAGCGACGGCGGCCGCAGGCGCATTTTCTGTAAAGAGCACCTTGGTGATGGGCGGGTAGCACAGGCCGGCTTCGGCGCAGCCCTGGTAGGTCACCTTGATTTGCATGGGATGCGCACCGGCATCGCTGCGAGTGTAGGCCGTCGTGGCGACCACCTGCTGGGTGAAGATTTGCTGCGTACCCAGATATGGATCGTTTTTGGGCGTGCCCGCCGGCAGCATCGGCGCGGCCAGAACCAGATCAGGGCTTTCCGCCTGGATGCCGATTTTTTGACGATACAGGTAGTAGCCGTCGGCAATGACCCAGCGCACCCGCACCAGGTTGCCGTCGAGTCCCGCGGTGACGCGAAACGCCACGTCCGGCGGCAGAAAATCGGTCTCGTTGGTGTCGATGCCTCGCAGCCACCAAGGCCGCGCCTGCGCGACTCCGGCGAGACCCAGGGCCCACAGCGCGAGCAGCCAGAATTTCATCGCGGACGCGGGAAACGAGAATGCTTCATCGTTACACTGTAGCGCAAACCCCTAACGCCAGGGTCCGGTGCCCCACGCCGCGAGCCCCGCAGCTCCCCGCGCCGAAGCTCGAGCACGCCG
>Ga0209611_10003223_pt1 | contig 28486 bp, 19 predicted proteins | sample S1TSphgellanicum_3_FD_187693 | JGI IMG/M metagenome (GOLD analysis project Ga0209611, IMG submission 187693) | Host-associated microbial communities from peat moss isolated from Minnesota, USA - S1T2_Fc - Sphagnum magellanicum MG (SPAdes) (version 2) | ecosystem: Host-associated > Plants > Peat...
GTGCGTGGAGTGTTGGAGTACCTTCCAACGAACGAAGATACCGGTGGGCAGCTTCCAAGTCGGTGATGCTCTGGGTATCCTCTTTGAGTTTGAGAAGCCTCCTGTAGAGCATCTTGAGGGTTTCATCCTTTTGTCGAGAGAAGGTGGCGAGCTACAGAATTTTTTCAGAACTTTTGACTGGAAATTCCAGCTTAAGAATTCGAAAGAATTCCCCCACTGGATCAGCAAAAGCTGGCACATCAGTTGTGGGAGGAATGTTTGTAGTAGCAGCAATGAATTGTTGAGGAGAAAGGTTTATTGAGGTAGGTACTGGGTCTAGATTATTCGGCATAGTCCCGTGATGTGCAATTGCAACTTGAGAGGCGGTGGTAATGGCTATGGCGTATGCTGGATTGGGAATTTGGGTGACACCCAAAATCCTTGCAGAATGTTGCTCGTAGACATCGAGTGCCTCATAATGCATATAACGAGCCAATTGTTTGAATGCAAATGCCTCTGTGTAATTAGCGTCGTACTTGAACTCCAATTCATAAACCACAGTTGAGAAGGTTGCCTTGAACTCCCTCAAAGAAATAGTACCTGGCCTTCCGCTGAACTTCTTAATTCTCCCAGAGGAACTGCTGACCTCCATGGTGTATATGGGTGTTGAAGTCACAGCTTGCAACGGAGTATACGGTGATGGTGTGAAAGTAGGTGCAGCAATAGGTGTACCCCACTGATTAACCCCTCCAAATGGACTTTGATGTACTGTTGATGTGGTGTAACCTAAACCTGAATTCCTCGTAGGAGTTGTACTAGATGACGGTGGTGTTGTGGATGCTTGATGGTATTGTCATGAAGATCGTGAGCTTAAAGAAATCGACTCAAAGGACTGTGTGTTACTTCGTAGCTGATACCTAGGCTCTGGCCTAGCGGTAGTGCTCTCATCATCCGAGGACATGGTGTTGTCCCATGCCCTAAAATGTTGTGATAGTACACAACACTAACTACAAAATTCTAACACAACGCACAATTTGAAGAATAAAGTGCGTTGTTGGGAATAACCCGTGACACACAAATATTGCACGGAAGTCAAATAGATGTTGGATGAAAAGGTAGGATGTAAAATGGCAGGACGTAAACAGTAGGGCGTAGGGCGCAAGACAACAGGACGACATGACGTAGGACCGACGGACGAAAGTTCGTGGACGGAAGTCAACAGACGGAAATCGGCACCGTAACATCAAAGGTCACCACGCCGCAGCTCGCCCGTGAACTTTGTGGCGATGGCGATGGCAACGTGGAGCTGCAGTGGTGCAAGCTCGCGTTGCTATAGCACTGCAAGCTCGCAGCGTTATAATGCTACAGCTCGCGTCGCGGCAACGCTACGCCGCTGTTGCAACACGCGTCGCGACAACGCTGCTGCAGCTCGCGTTGCTGCGGCACTGTTGCAACAGGCGCTGCAACAACGCTATAACGCTACTTTAGTTCACATCGTGGTAACGGCAGGCAGGGCTACGCTGCTCTGCAGCGATGGCAGGTGGCTAGCGCCGAAATTTTTGTTTTTGTTTTTGTTTTTTTTTACTCGACAGTTTCAAAGAGAGAACGAGAGCAAGACAGAGAGAAAAGAGACAGGGCTTCGAAACATGTTTCCCGGCTCTGTTGGTTGGCTTGAATGTAACACAAAAGCTCCCTCTCGCAACAATAGTAGTAGCAACTTGCGCTCCTTCCTTGCGCTCCCTCCGGCAGCAACAACACCACACCAGTAGTAACAACTCAAGAACTTCAAAAGTGCAAGAAATCTGTTGCTTTCAACATGAAGCAATAGGAAATAGAGTTTTTCTAAAATTGAAATAAATTGCAAAGAAGTAGTGAAGGTGTATGTAGATGGTGGCCGTGTAGTAACCACCATGAGCATCTAGAAAATCCAAGTGAACTATGGAGGCAACTTTCATACAAAGGAATTCTAGAAAAACTAAAGGATAAGGGAAGGGCTTGGCCCTTTTATATAGCCACCAAAAGCTGAAACCCTAAACCTAATAGCGCACAGTCACTTAAGAACGTTCATAACCTTACAACCATACAATAACCCTAAAAGATATGACGGGCATGCCCGTAACCGGCCATCATGCATGAGGCCGTGCATACGGGCATGACACAACAAAGTAAAATGGATTTTGTCACATAATGGAGGGCATGGAACGTCTATTCAATATTTTGTCCACCTCAGTGATTGCCAAAGTACCTTGATGAATACAATGTTCATTATTGCAGCAAAGGTGAGTGTTGTATATCCAATACAAGTGTTTATAGGGAAAAAATCTTTGACACAAATCATGTGGTTCTGCGGAATTCCAATCAAGGCATGTACACGACGATTCTTGGGAGATTGAAACATTATACACACCTCCATCCATCTGCAAGGTGTAAACCCTCCCGACATATGGAATAGTCAATTCCTCAAAACCCAACTATCAAGTTTATTTGATTAGTTGATACTCAAGCTTTATTTTATTTAGATGTCAAAATTTTCCAATTTTCAAATTTCAACTTTTCTAATTTTGTAGCTCTTAACTTTCATTCTCAAGGTATTTCATTATTTGGAAGTGATAAGGTTTAAGGTTTTCAACTTTCTAGCTTCTCCATTTTTCTATTAAAGTTTTAGCTTATTTGGATTTGAACATTTTTTAGTTAAACTTACTTGGTCATGAACATTTTCCAATTTGTAGTTTACCTAGTTATAAACATTTTCAAATTTTCAAATTTCATTGGTTATATCATGATTTGGTTTTTTGATTAATTGGTTTTGAAATTTCAAACCATTTTATTTATATAGTTTTCCAAATATTTCATTCTCAAGTTTCAAGTTATCTAGTTATTACAATTCTTTGCGTCTCACATTTTGAACCCATATGAGTTTTCAAGCCCCCTATTGAAGTTGTTTGATTTGTTCATTTGGAAATTTAGTCAATACATGCAAAGTTCATGTGAGTCTTCACAATCAATGACATCTCATCAACACATACAATCACATAATTCAATGGCCTTTGACACAATTCCTCTCCTTTCTTTTATACATAAAATCATCTTACAAAGATTGGCATGATTTTCAAAAAAATAACTACAAGTTTAGATTTCTAAAATTCAAGTCCATTTGTTTCAATCAAGGTATATTGTTTATTCCAAAACTTGTCACAATTTTCACATTTTGACAAAGCTTTGTGTGATTATTCATATATGATATATATATCTTCTAGTTATCATCACATCATTATTAAGTTATTTTCATTCAAACCATATTAATCATAGTTTTTTTAGTTACCTACTACTCAAGTTTTAGATTTTTTGGTTATGAAACTTTTGCAATTTTGAAATTTCTCCATATGTAGGGTCTACTTATGGTTGTCAACTTTCAAATTTCATTAATTATCTCACTATTTGGTTTTATTAGTGATCTGGTTTTAAACTTTCAAATGTATATACATATATATATCCTTCCAAATATTTGGTTCTCAAGTTCTAGCTTATTTGATGATCAAAATGATCTAGGTCTCAAGTTTCAAATTCATATTAATTTTTGGTCAATCTTTTGAAGTTGTTTACTTTATTCATTTTGAAATGTACTTAATAAATATAATGTCCATGTGAAATTTACATGATCATTGATGATGCACTCCCAAGCTCCTTGATAAACTCAAATGTGAGTCCGAGGTGAAAACAACGAAAGGATAAGGAGTTGGGGTGCGCTCCCTGGCTCGCAGCACTTTAAGGTAGAGGGGCATGTTGGAGCTTCGTGATGGGGATTAGGAAGAGTGATAAGCAATTCACTTATTCACACGGACCTACATAAACCAAACAATAAGTTGGTTAGTGCGTAGTTGAAACACTTTTGGTGCACGGATAAACCATGGGCAAACACAGACTCACAAGACTCACCATTGCCCGGACTTGGGGGACACTGCCACCCTCCCCTTTATAATATTCTTTATGCCTGGCCACGGGGCCAGCATCCAAATGTCATTTTGTCTTGGGACTCCTAAGTTGGAGTCCCGAAATTCTCGAAATTGATACTCCTGCGACTTTAAAGGCCCATAACTTTGTGTGCATACCTTCGATTAAGGTGTGATTTAAGATAAATTTTTAACCCTCGTCAAGAGCTTTTCAACATTATGTAGCACACTATCTGCACGCCAGGAAATTAGGGCGATTCTTGATTTTTAATGGTCGGGAATCAATTTGGGAATTTGACTCCCAACCCTTCTTTTGACCATAACTTATGTTTTAAATGGCCAAATGGGTCATGCGATCCCATTTTAGACATCTACATTCCAAAATCTTTTTAACGATATAAAAACTTATTCAATCCAATGAGTTTTGACCCCTAAAATCGCCCTCTAAAATTCAAGAATCCATCAGAAGTCCAACTTTCAAAGTGAGAGCTCATTTGGGAGTGTGCGAGTTCATTCCTTCACATTTTCTTACACTCTTAGAGCATGAAATGTGATTCTTAAACTTCACTCTTAGCTCGTACCTTTGCCAACCCTTGCCTTGGTCGCGAGCTCAAAGTTAGGGTTACGACAATTGATGTGTGACATGCACCATTTGGTTTTCAGGTCCACTTGATTTAGTTGGTTTCAATTGTTTTTAAGGCCACGTAAATTTCAATTTGTTATTTGGTTTATTGAATTATGTGGTTTCCAAGTTAACAAAAAGTTTTGAATGTAATGAATATAGACAATCATGTGAAGTTTCCACAATTATTGAAATAGGACATTTCATGTGGTTTTCAACTTTCAAAATTTATAATTTGCATGTGTCAATGGCTTTATTGTGTATTTGAGATTCTAAGTTCAAGTCAAGAAAGTGTAGCATTATATTCTTCCATGATGTCAATGTTATAGGGATGGAGCCACTCCGGGTCAAACCATCTTGTTCAATGAGAATGATACCAAAGATGCATCCAAAGACATGTCCCATGGACCAATACTACTACTGTCCATTGGGTATCGTTCAGTTGGTGGCAACAACAAACCATGAGGGGGAATGCATTTCACAACAAAATGTTCCAGAATGAATATAACAAGAATGCATACAGTCAGTCATCACCCTATGTATCACTCCACAAACTCTCAGAGCATCACCTGGGCCATGAATGGTAGTTACTATCTGCCACTAGGTAGTCTCTCACTGACTTCATCAGCTCCTGATAGGTGGTGTAGAGGGTTGTTATGCAAAAAATTGGTATAAAGTTGAGGCCAATAATCTAAGTACAAAATGCTACAGAAATCTGTGTCCTCAGTTTCTTTTGCATTCTGGAAGCAACTGGAAGATTCAGTCATGATCTCAGTTAGCAAAGAGACATATACACTGTGAGATCAGACACAATCAAGTGGTTTGCATCAAACAACTGACAATTCAACAATTATCACAATCAAGAATACCTCAATACACTATCTCACAGGACAAGATTTTGTTAAAAATCAGGATAAACACAGCTACAATTCTCCCTAAAACCACATTTTGATGAATCCACAGCTAAGAGGTCACACAAGTGGATTCATTGTATGAAAGAGGCCTTTAAAGCAAAGTTTACAATTGTGTCCATTATTTCAAGAACTCTATCAAGCAGCTCTCAAGTAAGAGATCATACAGAATGATATGAGATCAATCGGTAATGTGTAGAGTCCATGTGTGCCTGTCAGGAGCAGGTCTCATGTTTTACGATGATCAAGAATGCATATTGACTTTTGACCTCAAGTTGAAATGCAGAAACCTAATCATGAATACAGAAATCATGATTACTCTTTTTGGTTTTCACCCTGACTTTCCAAATTTCCCCAACTTCAAAAGACACTACCATACTTGAAAACCATTACTGATCAAAACTCAATTCCTTTGTCTGCATTACACCATGCATAACTCAATGATTCTACTCCTACCCAACGACAAACTTTACCACTGATGTCTTTCATGTGCAACCCATCTGCATTTCACAAGCAGCAAGGAAATAATGTTCATTTAAGAATACAACTGCTCAACTCTTGTGAGCACAATCTGGAGAGTCTCCCATTTGACTAATAAAGAGATGAGAGCTTGAGAGTAAAAGTGCCAACCAATGATTGAACTGTTTTTAAATCAGAAGTGCAAATGATCCAATGTCAGATCAACTGCAGCTACATAGAATTGCTAACACCAAAAGTGCATTTACTACAACCAACCTTCAAAATTGTAGTACCTCTTTTACTGCAAATTGTGAGATATATCCTTCAGAGACTATGCTTATATTCATCACTCCACTTTGTCTTCATCCTCTGAATCTGCACATTCATGAACCAAAGTGTTGCTTGCAGATGTTAACCCTCTTCTTTTGCAAATTTAACTTCAAAGAAGCAATGAACCACACCAGAGTTCACAAGGCACTCAATGTCTTGTAACCAGAGGAGCCTTAACTTGCTTGTGATGCTACATTGGTGCAAAACTGAGCTCCTGTTGTCCACCTAATCAAGAAAAAGAAATGCAGCAAATAGCATACCAGAGCGGACATCGTGTGACATCTTGCCTCGGGCCTCAACCTGCCTCACAATCATGCGGTAAATGAGAATCCACCAATACATATGTAGTACAAGCAAGCTGATGAGCAAAGTGTTCAAGATGTAGTACAGCCATGGCCCTTCAGGGGTTTTCTCCCTGTCCAGTAGTAGCAGCACCTCGTAACTGCACAACAAGCAAACCACCATGAAAAACAAGTAAACAAGCTCCACTATGCCTTCCTAGCAATTGGCTTGTCAAACCTTCTATCAAACAAAGCTAGGGACTTAGCTGGGCACATAAAAAACAAAACAAGAACAGGGTTAGCAATTGGATTTGGGCAGCTAAAAATTATACCCAGGGGTGATTAGTGTAATACATGCACGTGTGAACTCACAACAGCCACACCATTTATCCAGGCAGGAGGAGAGGGAGAGAGAAACTACCAAGTGTCAGTCAAGCAAGAGATCTCTTTCATAAGAATGCTTCTAGTGGCTGAAGTAAAGAAGGGGATGGAGAGATATGTATGCTAAACCATTTCTTGTTGTCACTAGCTAAGAGGAATCCCTTCAAATATTGTCCTTGGAGCTGAAGACAAACTATAAAAACTGTACTTAAACATTTGCACAGAGAACAAGGAGCTGGAATATTAGACAGACAAACAAGCCAAAGACATCCATCTAGCATAGCAATCAATATTACATACCTGGTGCTCCAAATGATAAAGAATGGAAAATAGATGAGGCGAAGGATGAGCCAGGATAAGGCAAAGATAAGGAAGGAAATGCTTGGCACAATCTCAGAGCCACAGTACTTTGTAAGTTTCCCAATCTCCAAAAAAACATCACTTGCATCATGTAGTGCCAGCACCATGGATCCTGCTCTAGAAAACCTGTTGCCATCACAAGATAGAAAATAAGGCATTTGAGGCATTTCAAAGAGAGGAAAGTACTCACCCAACAGTACAATTCGGATGAGACAAGTTGGATATAGCATTTGATCTTTCAGGTGGTTATCACAACAATTAAGTGAATCATGAGCTTGTTGCAAGAGATATGCCACAGTAGTCAGAGGACATGCACCTGCACATGTAAGAGATTAGAATTAGAGCCAGTGTTGCAACATGGTGTGCCATACTGACACCAAAATCTTTGCGCCTTGTCTCCCAAAACAACAGGGCAAATATGCTGTAGGTGTAGAAACCACCCGCAAAAGTATAGAGCAACTTCAATTTTAGCCTGTTCAACAACCCCACAAGTAATGAGCAAAAGTTGAGCACAACCAGAGATAACAAATTGATGTGCTGATAAACTTATAATCATTCCTACTGAAAGTGTAGTATGGTAATGCAGGATAGAAAATGGTAAAAAACATGGTTTGAGGAAATGCTAGCAAAGAAAGTTTATAAAATGAAAACAAAGGTGCAACTTACTTTGCTTTCTGATCAGGCCAACACTGTTGGTCTGGTCCAATCCAGAATTGCTTGGTATCTTTAAACCAAGGTTCATTGTATGTAATAGTAAGTGCCAATGTCTCAGCTGTCAAGTAATACACAAACTTCCATGCAGACTCTTTAAACTTGGCCAGTCTCTTATAATTGCCATCTTTCTCAACTTCTGATAATCCCTTCTTTGATGAGCATGCAAATCCTGAAATAAATCGCTTTCCCAACCTCTGCACAGCAACAATTGCAGAATGAGATGGAGCATGGACTCCTCTCAATGTCACTGAACTCCCAGCAGATCAATGTACCACATTGAGCTCACTACATCAATGAATCCATTGGCTTCTGCTGGATGCTAGGGATAAATCACACACCCATCTCAGAGCAGCACAAGACAAAGAATATTGCAAACTCTTTCTAAAAATACTACATTCATTTCTCTGAGGCATATAATCCTCCTCCTGACAACACAAAACAAACAGAGCAGCAGATTCAGCTGCTCTAATTTGTATTTTCTCATTTATTTGGGCAATCCTGAAAAGAAGTCATCAACATAAGACAAAAGACAAAAGCATAAAGATTGTAAAACAAACCTCAAACATGAAGGAGTCCAGCAGGTAGCGCACTAAGGGGAAGATGATGGCAAAGATTGGCATCAAAATTAGGTCATTAATCTCAGGGTAGCTCTCTTTCTCCCAGTCAGGCTGCCATAGCAACCATTTAACCACCAAATCCATTCCACCACTTCCCACTCTCTGGCTCTCTGCATCATGAGGAAAAAAACAGGTTCTGGTGTTTGAAGAAAGGACATCCTCATGTCTGCTTGACATTATTCTATTCATAACAAACTTCTCAATATTTTGTGATGCATGATACATCAGGTACACAACTAAACATGTAACAAAATTCATGTGGGATTTCCATGGAAACCATAAAACAAAGTCCAACATTGCTCAATCATCATCATATCTTAGATCCAAATCCAAGATAAAACTGGGCAATACCTCTCACACTGATGATGTGTTTTTTTGCTAACAAAAGATTCAAAGACTTGAGTAACTCTGATACTGATTTTGTTTCCTTGCCAACAACAGATTTGAAGACTTGAATGACTCTCATGCTGATTTTTTTCCTTTGCCAACAATAAGACTTGAAGACTTGATTAATTCTTATACTGATTTTTTGTGGTTTGTCAAAAGATATGAAGACTTGGATTACTCTGACACTGATTTCTCTTGCCAACAAAAGATTTGAAGAGTTGAACCCTAAATGCGGAAATCTTACCGTGGACATTTTGCTACACTTTCAAGCTAAAAAAGAAGAGTCTTCACTTCAGCGAAAGAAAATTTATTACAACAACTGAGCTTAACGATTCGAAAGTCGAGTGTAAGACGGAAGATACATCTCTGAACAAAACTTCCGCATTGACATCGCAAATGGCAGACTGAATGCTTGGTTTCCCGAGAACAAACTATACCTGCCATAGCATTCACAATCTCCACAGCTGAGAGAGAGGGCTACTGTCGTGGAATCGACCTGAACACTGTCACATACAACTGATTTACTTTCTGGACGCCCAGATTACAGAGAGTCGGCGCCTTCGCTTTGTTCTCTACGGAATGCTATTCGCAGTTCTTAGCTGGTTCCGCGTTGTCAGTCTCCGTGACTGCCAGAGACCACGAACGGTCAAGATACGACGACGACGGGTTAGTAGGGTTGGAGGGAGGAAGGAGAACAAACTAGAGTACATTTGATGAAATTTTTGTGCCATTTTTGTCCATTTTTGTGAGAATTTTAATATAAGAGATTTGACAACTTTCTTTCCCTCTCTTTACAAGTGTGAATATTATGTGTTTCTCGTGTTTGGCTCCTTTTTTGGATGAGCGTTGGATCCATTTTTGATGAGTTGGGGGAGGGCAGGGGTGTGGATGGATGTTGGACTGGCTAAACGAATTAGACTTTTTGCCTCCGCGTACAAGTCTCCCCTGCCTTGTCTGTTTTGTTGTGGAGGCAGCCTATTTGGGCGGCCAAAAATGCCGGCTCCACAAATGGCCACTTCAGTTGTTTAGTTGAGGTGTCAAAATGAGGTTTCAATTCAGTTTTTTTTCTTTTTTTTTCTTTTTTTTTGTGATGTAGGGTTGTGTTGTTTTGTTTGGCTGTTTCTTAGGACGTGGGAATTTTTCTTCTACCTAGAGATGATGAAGAAAGCAGGATCATAAGTTTCAGAGTGTGATTTGTTTTTGGACCCTTGGTTTCTTGGTGTGGTTGTTTTTGGAGTTGAGTTGTTGCATAAGTAGATTGTTTTTTGCTTTAAGATTTTTTTTTATTTTTGAGGTTTTTGTTAATGGTGAATTCAGTGTGATTCTTGAATTTTTTTGTCCTGCATGCAACATTTTTTGAAAGCATTCCATTTCATTTTTGTTACAACAACAAAAAAAATTAAAACGTTGACGGCATGAGATTATGTCAATTAAGTGAAAATGTTAGTGTTCATAGGTTTATATTGTTGAGACCAGGAACAAAATTGAGAAGGTGCGAAAGAAGTTGATAAAGAAAGGCATGGGTTTAAGGTTTAGGGACAAGAAATTTGGCAAGGAATCTATGTTGGAAAAATTTGCAATTCAAATTGTAGTTGTGTGTGGTGGGATTGAGGGGGAAGGAGGTTTCACTTCAAGAGATTAGACAAGTGCATGTGTGAAGGGATATGTTCATTTCATGTTTTTAAATAGAGCAAGATGCCAACAAAATGAAAGTTGCCATTGTCAATCTAGGGGTCAAATAAGAAAGGGTTTTGGTTACAAGGATTTTAAGTTTTTGAGCGGGTGCTATCCTTGTTATGTGAAGCAAGAATTGTCCATCTTTCATCTTTGTTTGTTTATTTGCATGTGGGAAATGTCGCAATGTTGTTATTGTTGCTTTGTTTTGTTGTTGTGCGGCAACAATGGCAACTTGTCACATTTCTTTACAGAGATTGAGAATATCAAAAATTAGATGGACAAGATCATAAAACTGTTGGTGAAGCTTCATGCAACATGTGTGTTTGCACATAAAAGACTTACTAGGGGAATTCTTCTTAATGACCTTGAAGTTATTACCTTCATAGCAACATAGGTAGGGCTTTTGCCCTAATTTCTTAAACCCTTTGTTTGGCTATAGCAAAAGAAAATCAATATTGAATGTGATACCACTACAAAAGTGTTTTGTAGTACCACTACAATTGGTCTTCTTATTTAGTGATTTGATATTGATAACACAATTCCAATATGCTTGCAATACAAAAAAAATAGTAGAGAACGTGATACCACTACAAAAAATGGTTTGTAATAGTACTACACTTGGCTTCCTATTCAATGATTTGAAAATGCACGAATTCAGTACTTGCTATAAGGAAGATTTCTGCATATTGGTTCCATCAATGAAGAACACATGACAACCTCCAAGGAATTAAATTAGCTTCAATGGCCTCGAGCTATTAATGGATTGACATTAAACTATATTCCCACTTTATAATCCCTTTTTGTTTGTGATTGTTTCAAGTTTTTGCCATCCAATCTACAAATGATTGTTTTGGTTATCATAGGTGTTAGGGCTAATTGACCAATCCAAAACACCTGGAACTCCATCCTTGTCCTCTAAACTTCAACACATGGATATTTCATTGATCGAATTTTTTAAAAACATGTTTACATGTACATTATTTACATTTACCAATATCTCATTTGGTACACTTTGGAGAATTTATATTCTTATTATTCACAGAAACTATAAACTGACCTGAATATAAGTATTTAAGACTAACACCTTACAAAAAAGACAACCCATAAAAATTAAATCTATCAAACATTTCAACAAATTCTAATGTACAATAATAATAATATGAATGATAATGTAAGATATATGAATTTTAAATATTATATAAAGAAAAAACAATTGGGTTAACATGGAATATAAATAGGAGTGCGTAATAAATAGAGAAATGTGATTTTTACGTATGGTATACATTATACCTATGAAACAAATTGAACAAAGCTTTTTGAAAAAATGATGAGCAAAAAATTTAATATTTTTACATATTGAATTTATCAATGAGGAGAAAAAAAAAACATTTGAATTTGTGATTTTTTAGGAAATATTTTATATTTTTAATTTATATTTCATGATTTTGTGTTGAATACATGAAGTTTCATCACAAATTTATCACAAATGAAATTGTGGAAACTTTTTTTATTCTCATCCATTGATGAATCATGTTTTTTTAAAATAAATATTTAAATTGTAGATGTTGAAAAACATTGGATTTTTAAAGTGATTTTTTTTCCAGATTTTGAAATGATTTTATTTTGTTAATATTCATATATTTCATAGGTTTTATGTAAAATGTAATGTTTTTTGGAGGTGGTTTTTCCTTGTAGGAAAATAATACATTTCAATACATATAATAATATCATATAAATGAAAAATGAAATTAAAAAAACATAACTACGTTTATGATGAATGCAATGTTATTGAAACCTTATGATCAATGTTGGAATGCTTGACATGAATTATATAATAAATGGATGAATTTTTCTACAAATGTGTTTCAAAAGATGAAATCTTATATTTTGCAATATGTGGAATACTTAAATTGATTCATTAAAATGAACATTTTAGTAAAATGAATAGTATTTATAATAAATTAGATTCCATTGAACATGGTTGTACATCTTATGGTATAGTAATTTATCTTTTGTCTAATTTCACAACTACATTAAATGGAAAAAATATGTTTTTTGTGTTTAAAGTGTTATAATGAACATGTAGCACCAATATATGGAAAATATGTTGTTTATCAATCACCAATGTATATAGAAGCACTTATATCATAACATCCATTTTATGTACAATTATTATCTTTTTTGAATATTGGATTACATATACGAAATCAAAATTGGGGTTTTAGTATTGGAGAAATTATGGATATTAGTTTATTAAATTGTCCATTACTAAATTGGGATGGTATTTTAAATAAAAACATATCCAAAGAAAAACTTTCAAGTATTGTTCTTCCTATATTAAATTATAATGTAATCAATACTAAATGGTATAAACAATATATGACTTTTTTTTAACAATCAAATGATATTAGAAGTATGTGTATTTTATCTTCAAACATTATTAATTACATTATTACATAACATAATAATTTAAATAATAATTTAATGATGAAATTAAAAACTTGTCTTTATTATTCAATATGTCTAATCATGCAATGATTCTTACCATCAAAAAATTTAAGAATATTAGGAATACTAGGAATATTAGGAAAAGTAAAAGAATATATTATTTGATATGAATTACAATATCATGGATTTGTACATACTTGTATTATTTTATGGGTCGATACAATTGATTTGGAAAGAATAACAAATGAAATAATCACATTTGTGCCTACAATCTTTGATGACCCAAATGCAAAATTTATTTTACCCAATGATAGTTTACAATGTAAATCATTTCATATGGTGTTACGAAAACGACTTCATCAATGTCAACCATGATGCATTCAAAAAGGTTGAAATAGGAATTGCAAATTTGAATTTCTTTTTTTATCACATATTGAACAAAATTCAGTTTTTAATAAAACAAAAAATAAATGGGACTATTATAGACCACGACATGAAGATCAAAATGTTGCTCCATATCATCCAACATTATTATTATTGTGGGGAGCTCATTTATATTACTTAAATTACATCTTATTAGTCATTTTATCTTTTAAAATATGCAATGAAATGTGGACCACATGGAACATTATATTTGAATATAAAAAATGCAAAACAATTTGGTTTACAAAATGGATCTAAAACATAATTACAATTCATTTCACATTTGATTATATCAAAACCTTTATCATCAGCAAAAGCAACTATAATATATTCAAAAATATCAATTATACCAAAAAAAAAAGTTAAATATATTGATTCAAAACCACCATTACATCAAACAAAATTAGTTACAAAATCAATAATTTTGGGTTTCCATCCAATTGATAATTTATGTTTCTAAACCATTACATTTGAAATTTTAACTTTCATGCAATATTTTAAACAATATACACATGATCGTAAAATGTATTCCACTTATCAATATTTCAGCAAGGATAATATTGATTTCAATATTTGTGAAAATAAAAAATTAATATGATTCACATACTTTCATTCTATTTATAATAATGAGGGTAATTTTTTAAATATTTTATTACAACATATATCATTTCAAAATGAAAAATAATAATTATCATAAGTAAATGTTGAAGTGTCATATGTACGTGAATGTCAAATTAAAAGATTATTTCATAATATTGATTCGTTGAATATATATTTAATGCAATATGCAAACCAAATTTTACTTGAAAATGAAAAATGCACACAACTTACGCAAATGTTTTGAGAAAAATATCCAAATTTCAAAAATGATTGTATTACATCTATATTTAAATCAAATAAAATTGAAAATATTTCAAATTTGCCAAAATACATTCAATATGATTGTGAAAGTGATTTTTATAAAAAAAATCCTAAATATGAACAATTACAAATATTTAACATTTTAAAGGAACATTCAATGGGATTACACATATCTGAAGGAACACCTAAGAGCGGTAAAACATTATTTTATTAAATATAAATTAGACATCAACTTCAAATGCAAGGTAAAAATGTTTTGTTAATAGCAACAATAAGAACTACTACATTACGATGATCACAACATGCTTGTACTACACGTACTCAATTCAGAATACTAGTACATGGATATTTTTCTACATGATCAAACAATATATTACAAACATTAAAAAATGTTCATGTTATAATTATTGATGAAATGTCAATGGTGACTAATACAATGTTATGTGCAATAGAATAACATTTACAACAAGCTTAAAATAATACAATTCCATTTACAATGTATTAGTATTATTAGTTGGGGATTTAATACATTTACTTACAATATGTAAACATTCATTTAAAGCGAATGAATTATATTGTAAAAATTGTCATATTTCAACTACTCCTTGTTGGTCAAATGTACTTCATCATGTTTTAACGACTTCCATTAAACACACAACAAAACTTATTTTCCTTCAAATTTTAAATCTTATTCATATAAAACAACCTACGCAATATGAAATTGATGATATATTTTCATCTTGTTATATTTTAGAATCAAATTTATTATCATATATTGATAATAAATAATATTATTTTATGTTCACATCAAGAAGATGTTGATAAATATTATAATTTGTTGATACACAAAATTTTCCTTCCAACTGAGATTTTTGATATAACAATGGAAACTAATGTTTTGGGAATTCAAAATGTGCATTCTTGGTTAAATGATTCAAAATTTAATCACATTAAACATATAATAATAAGAGCAATTTTAATGCTTACAGAAAATACAAATATTTCAAAAGGAGCTGTAAATGGGGCAATTGTTATAATAACATCTATTGAATTTGATAACAATAAAATAATAATAAGCATCATTATTATTATTTAAAATTAAAATACATTTATAACATTAAAAAGACAAACATTGCAACATAAATATACGTATGAAGCATATTATTATAAAGCATAATTTCCAATTGTACTAGCATTTGCAATCACTAGTCATAAAGCACAAGGTGCAACAACTAAATCAAAAGTTTTTATTGATATTAAAAAATTCATTTGCACTAGGTCTAACTTATGTTATGTTGTCAAAAGTTACAAATTGTTCAAATTTAATGCTTTAAAAAAAATTGAAACCTTCATATTTTTAATGCATTTATCATTATAATATATTATGCAAACATATTTGTTTTCAAACAAAAAATATTATTTAACATCATTTGTTAAATATTACAACATTACACATTTTAATAGAAGTAAAAATATTTATGTAATCAAATATAATAAGTAATTATTATTTAAATATTTTATTAAGTATTATATGTACACATTTTTTATTTATGTTCTTTAATTTTAGTATATATTGTATTTTTTTACATGAAATTGGTTTAAATAAGTTAATTATTGATGTGTATGTTTGATTTGATAATTGTGTAATTTTTTGGTTGTAGGAAATGAAAGTTTTGATCCAAAGTTGAATAAGTGGTATGAGAATAATTGAACATTTTCCTATGGATTGAAAGATCCTAGAAATATATTTTCAATTTTTTTCTATGGTAGTAATATTGAATATCCCTGAACATTCTATTATAATATACATGTTTACTTATTTTTGCTTTATGGTTTTGTAAAATAAATTTTCTATTTTTTATTTTCCCATATAAATTTAAGTTAAATATATTTAAAAATTCATTTATAGGTTTAATTATTGATGTATATATTTGATTTAATAATTATGTATGCTTTTGATTGTAGGATATCTGAGTTTCAATCCAAAGTTAAAGTGAAAACATGTGAATGTTCTCATATGAAATAAAAATCAAGGTTAATAAATTTCCATTTCAATTTAGTTATATGTAATTTTTAAAAAATTCTTTTAACTTTTTATTATGGTATCAATAGCATACTTTTTTTTGCATGGAATTATAGTTTTCATTTTGATTGTGTTTTAATATTTTTAAATTTTCAACTAATATAAGATTAATAAATGACAAAAAATTTCAAAAAATTTCAAAAGAAAAAATATTCTACTTATTATATGATTATAACCATTACATAAAACATTAATAAATCATGCCACGTTCCATAAAAAACATATGGTGTATGTTACACGTTACATATAAAATGTTTTTTTTTTACTTGTAGGCTTTTTTTTTGTTTTGTTCCTTGCTTGTTCTTGGCATGTTTAATGATTTTGGGACTCATTAGATTTGCCCAAACCTTTAGTATGCCATGTTGCATATGTGATATGTTGTATGGTGCATATAACATGTCAAATACAACCTATTGTGAAACCTAGCCTATTTTGAAGTGCCCATAACATGCCACGGCTAATAAAAACCATATTATCCTTGTTTTAAAGGCCACATAGTAGTCGAAAGTGTTTGATATTTCTCTTTACCATTCAATGTGAACACGGCTCGTCAAATATGACAAGATATTTTTGTCTCTCTTTTAGGGAAAGAAAAAATTAAAAATTCAAGTGGAATGAAGACAATGTTTGTCAAATAATTGATTCGAAAAAGAAATATCCTTGACAGTTCAATATTTTCCTTTTCAAGAAAATTTATGTAGGAGAAACTGAAAATTTCAAGGTTTTTGAATTTATTATAATTAAATGATGGTTCATTTAATTTAATTAATTAATTAAATCTCATTCTTGTTGTGATATTCTAGTGAAATTGTTTTTGTAACCTCCCCCCCAAAAACACTCACATCAAAGCCTTACTCACCCACTCATGCACTTCACGAATTTCAAAAAGCAAGCACTCGTGGTAAATTAATGTTTTCATTTTCAATTTTCTTCTATGGTGTCAATAGTGAGATCCCAAGACAAATTTAACAATAATTGACAACTTGTTCCTAATACTTATTATAAAAAAAAAATCATCAAAACCATGTCATCGTTTGGCTATATGTTGTAAGCAACGATAAAAATCTAGCTATACTAATCAAAAACAACTTTTTTGGTGAACTTTTTCCTCAAAAAATGAGAATCTTGTAACAAAACATTCCCCTTTTTCTAAGCGGTTCTCTTGAAATAGAACTCATGTGTACGGTAAGGTCCCATGAGGCCATTTTTTTGTGGTGCAAAATTTTGTATTGTTGTACAAAATATTTTAAAACAAAGAATATTTTGTTGCAAGATTTTGAGTTTTGTGAAAACAATTTGTTTAACAAGTAGCTTTTTTTGTCAATGTAACAAAATTTTAACTGTTGGTTGTTGTAGATAGTTAAATTCTAACAGTGTTTTTTTTTTCCCCCCTTGACTTGTTATAGTAAAAAGTTGCCATTTACTATTAAATCTTTCTTGGAATGCTTGTTATTAAGGCTACATAAAAAAATGGAAAGACAAAACATTAGGATTCATGTTCTTGTTAGGCCATTAGCAAGAATTTCAATACAAACTTTTAGGGGAAGAATAATAATGGGAATTGGTATATAATGTAATGTGGATGTCATTTTAGTTATTTTAACAAGTGCTAAAATATATTTTATTATTAAACATTGTATGAACATAAATATAATTATTTTCATAAATGCAACAAATTTTTAATTTGGAAGTTTGTGTTGTTGCCCTGCATACCAATCCAATAGTTATTCATAAAGGGTAATGCACCTTATTTACAAATTATTCTAAATGTGGAACACTTCCACTTATGAATTGTGTCCTTTGAAATCAAAGGACAAAACTTGGTGTTGAACACCTAATATATGTATATATATAATCTAATAACTGATACATTAATTGATAAATGTTCACATTTGCATTAAACTATAATTACACACATTATGTGTTCAAATGTAACATTTCTTTAAAAAGTTCATCATAAAAGGCTTTACATGAAAAGTAAATTAATAAAGGATCTAAAGACTAATGTTAGGTTTTGAAACTATATGTGAAATGGTTAACTAAAATGAAATTCAAAGATGTTTTATTAATGAAAATTAATACAATTATGAAAAAAAAAATGTTCACATGTAATTTTACTCACATATAACATAAATGATATTCTTAGGCATATTTTAATAAAACAATAATATTAAAAAGATAAAATTATGAATAGAATATTTGAAATGTTCCATTACATTAATTTCACATAGAAAATGAAATATCATTATTTTCAAAAATAATTTATAAGGTTTTTAAAAAACATAAAATATTCCTTAAAATGAATATTTAACAAATTTCACAAATGAAATCAATGTACTTATAAAAAGATTATAATAATTTACATTGTAATAACTTTAAAAGTTATTAAAAATACACACATAAAATGAATAATTTTATAAAATTTGGTAAAATTTTAATTTAATATACATGAAAATGAATATTTAAACATTAAATCACAATAATATTCAATTGTATGAAAAGGTTCAAAATCTACACATGGCTAAAGGTTTTAAAAAACTAATTGAAAGTTTTGAAAACCATAAGTGAAATGAAGTTTCAAATAAATGTTTTGATCATTCCATCATTAATTTATTTTATGATTACTTTCCCACACATATTTATTGGTCAGAAATGTTGCATTGTTGTCAAAATAACTATTCAATAATATAAAAACTACATTAATTTTTTCATAATGATGTCAACATTTTATGTTATTTTATAAAACAACATACAAGTTTTACCATTTCAATATACATCAATGCGATGAATTATAAACATTTTATCATGGACCTTAATCATGTAAACAATTGCTAGTAGCCTTGCCCCATACCCAGTCATTAACTAAAAAATTGATGAAATTGAGGTTCATGTTAAGGGTAAGATTGTATTGTAATAATCAAATAGATATGTGTATCGAGATAAGGAATAGGTATTGTGGTGTTTATTTTGGGGCAGGCTAGACATAGCAAGTTCAATAGAAATAGGGTAGGTGAGATTAGGACTATTGAGGTGGAATTCAAATTAATTTAAGGTAGGAGAATTGAAGATTAGAGGAGGTTATGGAGTTCTTTGAGGGAGTTTTTTCTTGGTTATTTTTGGAGCATAGAGTAGAGATATAATAAATTAGTTTTTTTCCAAAGATATAGAACAATGTTTAATGATGAACATAAAGTTACTAGATTTTGTTTTGGTGTGTTTGTCTATGTTTGTTTATGATATGTTGTTTTCCCTTTATATCAGTATGAGAAGTAAAACAATGTAAAATCATGGCAAATTCATAACTGTGCAAATACTATGGTTGGGAGAAAGTGTTGTTGGATAACATTTTGGATTATGTAAAGAGTTTAAATATAGATTGTATGACTAAAACTAAACATGTATAGAAACAAAATTTGATTTAAACCCCTATTAGAATATTAGGATTTACCATTTGGTGACCATCCTCAGGATGAATTTGGGATCAAAAATTTAAGTTGTATGATTCACTTTGGTTTTATTATCTTGCAATGGGTACAAAAAGGTTATTGTGAAGAATTATTTTTTTCTAGTCTACAAATTCATCATTGGTGAGGAAAATTGTTAAGAATTAAATATGAGTAAATAGTTGTTGAAAGAATTTAAATTTGTGGCAAAAAAATTTTAAATTTTTTTCCAATGAATAACAATAAAATGGCAAAACATAAATTGAGTAGTGACATGAAATCTGTAGAAGCAATTAGATCAGGTAGCTATGTAACAAAATGATGAAAAAAATGTAGTAAAATAATTGTGTTTGCGAATAATGTAGCATAATTTCATACTCTGGAAAGAGTATAATATATTATGCCAAGAAAACCTAGAATAGAAGAATTACTTGTAGAGTATAGGATGCCATTTGCAATAGTTATGGAACCTCAAAAAGCATTCACTTGTATAGTGATGAGGTGATCCAATGTTCGAACGAGGCTGCCAATGAAGGTAGAACCTCCAAAAGTTGAATTAAAAGGACGGGGAGAATGCAATTAAGGTTACCTTTGCAAATTTGCAATGAAAGGAACAAGAAAGGACGAAGATGAGTCTATCAACCCAAAGACATGGTAATTTGTACAAATCCAAGGAAGTGTTACATACGCTTCAAAAAATACAAAGAGGTATGGAGATAAGATCCATAAACAGAGGTTTTGCTTGGCAATCTACTTCACCTCAATATCATCACAACCATGAAGAATGGGATGAAGACTTGGACAACGATGAAGTTGAATAGGTATTACCATAGTATGTTGAGACTATACTACAAATTAAAGATTTGGAGAAACAAGTTTTTTGTAACTGAAGCAATGTATCAAGCCAGGATGGAGAATAAAGTTAAGCGCAACACTCCATTAATGACGACAATTAACATCAAAATATGACAAGCAGATTATATTAATGTAATGCAAACTAATGTGTTTATGATCAAGCATAGCCATCAACCCATATTATTACCAAGAGAACGGGTCTAGAACAAATTTGGTTAAAGCACAAATCAACACTATAGACTCACAACTAATCATTATAGTTTCTACAAACAAGAAGATCATTCACTTACGAAATGGTCGGGTTCATTGGATGAAATTTACGAAATGCAATGATCAATCATTTCCATATCCAAGCGTAGAATAATCTGAATGCTAAAGATGATCATAATCTATTGGCCATTTCACAAAGCATGGTACAAACAACACAACCGCAAAACTACATAAATCTATGTAACACTATTGAAAAAAATGATCTATAGAGGACACCTTTTGAGGTTAGTTCAATACCCCAAATCACCAAACCATATCATTTTGCTCCGAAGAAAGTTAAAATGACTTCCAACCATCTTGCTTTGATCAATGCACAATTTGCAAATTTCAAAAATACACAATATGTGCCTAGCTTAAGGACCAAAGCCCTACTATAGATACCATAGTTTTTTAAAACGGTGGCATACCATTTCATGGGAATAACCCAATACCATAATTTTTCATGATAATTATTAACGAGGTGCAAAGAATTCCTATCATGATTGCATACCCAAATCGATATGTGGATGTGATTACGATTAGATATCCAATATTGGTTTAAAATGACAAAATCCATGTAGTACAAGTTGAGAATGATTCTTTATATAATAAAGTTCATGCAGAGCCAATTAAAACTTTTGAAGGAAACCTTTTTAGTGGTTTAAAAATAGACCTTGTTAGTTTTGGTGTTAGAAAATTTGTAGTGGTGGACCTTGATGTAGAAGTATTAATGAACGTATGTTTAATGGACAAGTCATAGCATAATCACTACCAAATCAGTATTACCAAATCCAAAAGGTGAACCTCCAGAATCCCCAAGAGGTACAATAGTAGGATTTGTGCAACCTATAATGTGCAACCCATAATACCCTATTTTACACCTTTCTAGAGACCACTAAATTATCATAAATATTTTAAAAACTTTGATTTGGATGCTCATGTACGAGTATTCAAAGTCACTATCAAAGCTAATAATGAAATGGTAGATGAGGAATTAAATAACTAATTTATTCAATTTTACATTGAAAGATAACACATCCGCATGGATGTTATTTTGTGAGTGTGTGAGCATGAGCGGTGAACATGTGAATGTGAACAAATGAGCCCAAGGGAATCTTTTCAAGAATATCTTGTTGACGTCCATGGAATATTATTTGACAAATAGGATGGAATATTTGTTGACATGGAGGAATATTTTTCCATGTGTTGTGGATGAACTTTCAAATTAACATTGGCAACAAAATTGTTGCAAAAAACTAAACAACCAAAACAAGATGGAATAATTTCATGTTGGCTTATCTTGAAACATATAACACATAAAATGTTGACACAATACTTCAAGTTATACTTCATATTTCCTTAATATGAATTTTTGCAGCATCTAAACCATTAAAAAAATTTAACTAAATGTGAATCAATGGCATATAAAATTGTTGAACCACCAATAGGTATTTGCCAATCCTTACTCCACCCATTCACCACCAAGAGGCATATGCCCGTTAGGAATTGATACAATGCCAAATTATAAACCTAATGACCCACCAAGAGGTATGTGTTGATACATACATTACCCATTCACCACGAAAAAACATGTGCCTATTAGGAATTGAAATAATATTAAGTACCCACTAACACTTCACATTATTTATACCATTTCAAGCTATTTATACCATTGTTCAATTCAACATAAATATAGGAATCTACCAAGGTTGGTGCGCCATGTGTTGAAGCAAAAAACAATTTGGGCACTTTATTAATAATCATGTCCCCTGGTTTTAGACATGTCTTATGTGACAAAATATTATCTGTCCGCAAAAGTATATTCTACATTGCCACATCATTCATGGTCGTTGTCATCATGGCCATTATAATGGGAGACAAGTTAAACATAGATGTAACATGAACTTGTTAGTAAAACACAAGTGGTTAACTATAATAATTATTTATACAATATAAAAATCTTCTAATAAAAGATATTTCAACCATTCTAACAACATTATTGTGAAGCAACTATTCTAAAACCACATTGAAAAATTGATGCACAGTTTGTAAATGTATCCTACATAGGGTTAGGTAATTAAATGCATCATTATAGGTATGTAAAAAGAGAATGCGAGAAATTAACAAGTACACTATTATGAATATCTATATGCAACCTAACAATATCTATCTACAACTAACCATATAAAATTTAATTACCATTGTCATTAAATGCAATAGGACTGTGGCCATTTTTACACATGTTAAGATATTATTATAATGCAATGTAAACCACATTCTAATTATTAAAGAGGTGGATATTTAATTTGTGGGTTTTTGTGCACACATTATCAATTGTTGTTTTGTGGTGCCATGAGTTTTCTGCACAAATCTTTCACTCTCAATTGCTTTGCTCCATTTTGAAAAAGACAATAGACATGGCTTGTTAAACCCTTCATGACTTAAGCTTGTACCTATTGTCAAAAAGAAAAAAATGAAGTCCATTGATGTAGAATATGAAGTACAAGTTGGATATTGGGCAACAAAAAAACGATTTGTAAAACTACAAAATCTACGTGATGGTGTTTTATATGTTTGATGAGGACTTTCTAAGCAGTATACTACAACCTCCAAGAGATAATCCATGGTTAACACACCCAAAAAATTGGAACTATAAAACTTGTCTCTTGAAGCAGTTTGATTATCTATTGGGATTGGTGTCTCCAAATAAGTATTCCTGGTAAATACCAAATCTCTAGCATCAAATTTATGAATCACAAGATCAAAAACAATTAAATTTCTTAACAATTTTTTGATCTAGAATTTCGAGACATAATGCAAAATACAGGTGGGGTAATGTTAAAGGAGTAATTACTAGTGGTAATAATTAATTAATGTATTTTTATTTATTTAATCACAAAATATAAAATCTCTAATCCTATATTCTAATCTAATTTGGACTAAAACATGTCATAAAACTAATACTAATAAAATCTTCTCTTTAAGATCTATTCATATCTAGTTTCAGAATTAAAATACAATAATGAAAGTATGATAACAAGCATTAAAACAACAAATCTCATTATGGAAATGAAGCTTTTCCAGAAATCAAAGTGCTCTTATCTCATACTCCATCAAAACATAATGTTTTACAATGATACCATCTTTTCCTCTTTTCCAAATATATAGAAAATAGTCCTATGTTCTATTCAAATTCAAACAGTGATAAAAAAAATTATGTAATATAGTTAGTAATTCCTAAAACAACAACTAAGTAAATAGAATTATACTAACTAACTATTACCACTAATAACTACTCCCTTAATAATTCCTTTGAGATTGTCATCAACAAAAAGTGACCAGAGAACCAAAGTGACCCAGAGGAAGATGAGTATGAATCATCAACATTTTTTTATTGTAGGAAGATAGATGCAACAATGCCACGGGTGAAAGCAAACCTTTAGACTCCACCTAGAATGCAAGGATCTTGGAGTGATGATAATGCCGAAATGCCAAAAGCTATGGTAGAATCATCCAAAGGAGTGGATGCTGAACCAGGTCCAATTGTCAAAGGTTCTCCACAATATTACCATAGACAAGGCCATTGACATCAATGACATTTCAAAACCATGAAAAAATATTAAAAAACTATACGAATGTCATTTGTAAGACCTCAAAATGAATCAACATTATTGAAATGAAAGAGACGAACTAGTGCATAGTTATGACATTCTTGGTGCGAGAATGTTATGGAAGCCCAAAGAAGCAAGAATTTTAAAGAATTTTTTAAAAATTTATAGATCAACCAGTGTAATTTGGTAAACATTCGCGAATAAAGAATGTTATGACAAGGTGCTAAATGAAGAATTTTAAAGAATTTTAATGTGCAAAATGAAGAATGTCATAACTATGAACTAGTGTAGGATGTGTATTTGTTTATGTGTGTTTGGTTTTTTTATCATGGTCGCTTAACGAACAATGCATTTTAAATTTTCTTTTAGGAGTTGACAAATGAAAGTTATGTTTGTTTGAACAACTACAATTGAAATAGAACCATGGGAAAGTGATTTGCAAGACCATCAAACGAACTAACAAATCCAACTTGAAACACTACAACAAAAGGTGTCGCTATACGCCAAGTATTTCACTGGATTTTGAGTGAATTCACTGGTCTAGTGAACGAGGACTAATGAACTGCACCCACATATTGTAGTAGTGAAATTGAATTTTTTTTGCCCACTACAATCTTGGAAATGTGTATATGAATTGAGCTAGGATGGAAATTTTATTCATTGTATGAAACATACTTTAGATAAAATAGTTGACACCAGATTCCACAAAAATATGTTGAACACTGATGTAATGTAAGATATAGAAAGAAATATGAAATATGTATGGCCATTTAGAAACAAGACAATTGGGAAATGGCTTCAAATATAATGAATATTACATTCATAATTGAAAAACACGTTCCACCCAAGATTGATCTCAATTGTAACAAATATGTAAAATAAAATTCCATCTCTTAATGTGGTTATTCACTATTTCAATTTGAAATTCGTTATCAAGTAGACACCAACTTTATTGGAAATTGTTATGTATTGTTATATATTGTTATATATTGTTTAGGTATTGTTTAAATATTGATAGGTATAATTCTTCACTACATGGCACAACAATCATTAAAAGTATTGACAATATGAATAATTATATACATTTGTGTGTCAGGTTGCTAAACTGATAAAATTGAAAGGATTGATCAAATACTAATAGAACCATTTTAATATAAGCAACATCAACATAAATTATTTATGAAAATATCCAATTATATAATTTGAAATATGTTTCCAAAAAACATGTACATTAACATTTTAACTATAGATATTCTCAAACATAGATGAAACACTTATATATATATATATATATATATAATCTCTATTTGGCAACCATATAATGTGTACAAGCCAATATGGAATTCCAATCGCAAAAAACCCAATTCTTTTGTAGAATTTCATAGATGAAAAGGATGCTTTGATTGAGCATTCCCAAAAAACATATAAAGTTCGAGATCATTTTGAAAGCAATGATATATTAAATTATCTTCCAAATAGGTAATAGGTATTAAATTTCCTTTCAAATAAAAATTATTTCATGTGGGGACAATTTATGAAACTTTGGATTTTCCTTGATGTGTGTTTTAATCATTACAAGGTAGAAGTCATTCTTACAACCCATTGTAGCCGGACAATGGGTGACCGTTCCAGAAAACTCTCTAGACTGGACTTGATGTGTGAACGAGGGGACGGTTTGGCCGCCTCTGATGGAGAGTGACGGCGGATCTCTGATTTTGTGTTGATGGTATTTCCTTTGCATGGAATGCATGGCTCTTTGACGGCGAATTTGATGAGGGATTGCGGCGCCTCATTGATGAGCTTTGGAGGGAAATAATCTGCAAAGGGCTAACCAAGCTTCTGGAAGAAGCCAGAAACGGCTAGACGAAGGATAAGTAGGACCTTAATTTAAACAGAAGTGGAGAATAGAACGGGGGGGAAGAAGAAGAAGAAGAACCAGTAAGGAAGGAGGTAGAGAATGTAGACGTTGGGAATAGAAGTGGAGAAGAGCTCCAAATGGAAGGGAGTCGATCTGTTTTTTTGTTGGTGATGCTGTGAGAGAAAGGAAGAACAGAAGCTTAGTAAGCGTTCTAGGTCGGTCTGCATTGTTTTTCTCTTCCACTGCGATCTACAACTGACGGACGCGAGCTTCTGAATCTAGGAGTAGTAGTACAGATCAAGATAATCCCAGTAGCATGGATGCTTGTGCTGTCGGAGTATTCGGCATGAAATAAAGATCGAACAGTTGTTTTGAGGGTTCGGTTTTGTGTATGTCTTGTCATCTAGTTGTGTAGCTACATGATGAGAGATCCGGTCTGAGGGTCATGGGCCGAATCGCACATTGTCTCGGTAGATTTGCAGTTTCAGAGGAGTAGCTTGTGTGCTTAGAGGTTGCAGTGTGTGCTTTGGGAGAGTGGTATTGTACTGCAGCAATACTAGGAGAGCAGCTGAGAGTGATTGTCCTAGAAAGAATGCAGTTGTGGTGGCAAGAGGGGTCAGACGGGTACCTGTGCGAGTTTTGTGCCTTGGATTCGTTCGTGTCCCCCTTCTTTTTGGTATCAGAGCTTGTCGATCATATGACTGTGGTGGGTTACAAAGTTTCTGTGTATTCTGTTTAAGGATGACACACTAGGGGTCATGTCTTCCTCTAGTAACGAGGATATTCCCATAGAGTCAGCTTAGGAGATCAGGGAACATCGCATCATCAGGAGGTTTGATTTTAGTACAGTGCCGAAGGGTCCTCATCGAGGAGCAGTAATACTGAGGGCTCTAGGATTTGGAGTAGTCAGGTTGGTCGGCATAGATTCTGATAAGGCAAGGACGGGGGATATTGCAGTGGAAGTTACCCACTGTGGGTACTTCACCAGAGCAAGAGTGTGGCTGAAGGTAGTCGATGGAGACAGGGGGTGGACATGCACCTTCGAACTCCAGTCCAGTTTCTATTTTACTTCCTACCTTGCGTAGGGTAAGTCCCGAGTTTGCAGAACGGCATAGTAGCATCCCCAGGGTGGGAGATGTCTGGATACCAAAGTCTGAAATCTCGCCAAATCACTTTATAAGATTGTATGTGCCGGGCGTAGAGGATCTGTTTGCGCCAGGGGATCGCCTAGTTCGAATCGAGCACAGTGGCTCGCAGTCCCGCATCATTAGCTGGGGCATATGGAGAAATCGGACTGGGGGATGGCGGTTCCAACAATTGTCGTCAGATGAACAAAGATTTTCAACTTTCCCCTCTAACTTTGAACCCTTGTCACCTGTGCATGAGGGCATTCAATCTGAGTTTGGTGTGTAGTTCGGTCTTGGTGTTAGGATCAAGCTGCAGCAAATAGGTGTCTATGTTTGTATATTTTCCTTCTTCTATCTGCAGACTGTGAGTCTGTGAACATTTTGCAATTTCTCTTGTAATTTTGACGCTTTCAAAGAATGTCGAGTCCACAGGGTATGGATGAACTGTTCTGGGGGCGTGAGCATGAAGACGTTACTGATTGGGCCGAAAGGCTCACAATGGCCGCGGAAGTGCGTGACCTTGACGCGGTCAAGCTTTTCAAAATTGCCAAACTTAATCTGCGTGGCAGAGCACGGGAGTGGCTCAGGAGGCTAAATCCGGCCCCTGCTGACTGGATCGAATTGAGAACTTTGATACTGCAGAAGTACGGCAATGTCGACGATGATGATATCAGGGCAAAGCTAGATGCCATTCGACAGGAACCCAGAGAGCGGGTTCGGAGGTATTTCGAGCGTCTCAATCGACTCTTTCGGAAGGGAAGAACGTCAGATGCTGAACAGAAGAGAAGATTCTTGGCCAAATTGAGGCCTGAGATACGGAAACTATGTGTGGTAAGAAATTTCACTGATATAGAGGAATT
>Ga0209611_10003225_pt1 | contig 28481 bp, 13 predicted proteins | sample S1TSphgellanicum_3_FD_187693 | JGI IMG/M metagenome (GOLD analysis project Ga0209611, IMG submission 187693) | Host-associated microbial communities from peat moss isolated from Minnesota, USA - S1T2_Fc - Sphagnum magellanicum MG (SPAdes) (version 2) | ecosystem: Host-associated > Plants > Peat...
CCCCTGCACTCCCACCCTTCGAATCCAATGCACACGACAACTACCTCAGTGTGGATGCCGATGGCAATCTACGCACTTACTTTCTTGTCAAGGGGCTGTTCTGGCAACCCTACTACGAGGTGTTGGAAACAGGTTGTGAGTATCCGAGCTTCTGTGGTGCTTACGGAATCTGCAGCAACAACCAGACCTGTACCTGCCCTACTTCCTTCAAGCCCATCAACGCCACGGACCTCACCCAAGGCTGTCGACCACCAGGTTCACCAATTGCCTGCAGCAGCAGCACCCCAAAGAAGTTCCTCAAGTTCACTGGCTACGACTATGTTTACAATCAATACTCCCAGCCTCTTCAAGTCCCTGTGAGCAAGTGCAACCAGCTGTGCTTGCAAGACTGCTCTTGTGTTGCCTACTTCTACTACTCCAAAGCAAGCTCCTGCTTCCTCATTGATGGAGAGCTCAGAACCATCCAGAAAATTTCTGATTCCACTAAGCTAGCCTTCATCAAAGTTCAAGCATGAGATCAATGGACTAGAGCTCAGAATCGTCCAGAAAACTTCTGGTTTTCTCTAAGGCTTCATCAAAGTCCAAGTTTGATCATAAGATTAAATAAGGTTATTAATATATAATCAGCTTAATTAAGCATGACCAATAGTTAATCAAGTTGATTAATATACATATTTAGCGCCATAGAGTAAAGAACACATGTGTAATGCACAAACTTGAGTGCCTAGACGATCAGGGTCTCTTGAGTGAAGAATGTGACCCAAGGTTGTTATTTTCCTCTAGTCAGTGGAGATTACATTTCTAGTGCTTTTAATTAGTCACTAATCTATATACAGCTACACGAAGTGAACGCAGAATCTTTTGGTTGTAAGTCAATATACAATAATAATAATAAAACAGATGAGCTGGGCTAACTTGGTAAGAAGTGTTTTTATCCCTTGCTTTCTACATGAGTTGTGAGGAGAGGTTTAAGGTTTAAACTGCTGTAAAAGCTATCTTTGTTTTTCAGTTGCAATTTTGTCTTTCATATTGCTACTTTAATTCAAGTAAGCTTATTCTAAACACGGTGAACCAGCATAAGATTGAATGAGAATCTAGCTGCACTCATAATATCGTGAACTAGTGACCCGAAATAAAAATGAACAAAAGAAAATCTAATTCAATGTGCACAGCACAGTCAAAAACTTAATACAATTTATAGTCTTTCATGTGCAAGCGTGCGCATTGGGCAATCACAAAAACTCCTTTTCCAAGTTGCCTTCAAGGAAAAAAACTGAAAACTCCAGTTTTTAATCAAAAAACGTAGTTGATCTACAAAATGTAGGCAGCAACTTCGATTCTAACCACACCTGCTCTTTGAGTTCTTGAAATAACCTGAAGCGGATGTTCTTTATTTCTGTGCTCACCCCCCAAACACAGGAACCGGCAGCATTTTTAATTTTTAATTTGGAAAAAACTAGAACCAGGCGTTAATGAACAAAATTCCAAAAACCACGCAACACAGGTTTAAAACAGTGTTTGTTGGATATTGAAAAACGACCCAGTTATCAACCCAGGTCCGGGTATCAGATAGCCTACCTGCTGGTTCCATTTACAAGCAATAATCGCCTACCCGGCTTGGTATTAGGATTTTAGATACCCTTAAATACCGTATTGCCAAGGCATCACTTTAACAAAAATCAATACTCTACCTACCCTTATGGGGACCTCTCACACCTACTCGGTTGGTTGTTTTTAATGCAAGTTTTTTCATCTTATTTATTTTCTTCATCCAAGTGCCTTCATCCATTTAGGGTTTCACTATTCAATTTTTGACCATAAACCTAAAACCTTGAAGCAAAAGTACGTCTCTCAATGTCTCTTAGTCTTAGTTTTTATTTTGATGATGGGTTTTTACTTTCTGTTAGGACAGATTCCTTTATTTGGTTTTGTCAATCAGATTTTTCCAGTTTGATTTAGTTTTTGTTTAATTTTTCTTTTTGTTAGTTACATACTAGGTATATTTCACTAGTCAGAATATTAGTTTGAATTTGAATTCTAATTAGGACATTCCAAATGCTATAATAAATCTAAATTATCATTCTTGTTCAAACATTCCAATGATCATTTAAAAAAAAAGGATCTTTGCATTGTAATTGAAGAAGAATTATTTTGTTAAAAAGAGATATTACAAAGAATTTTAAAAGTAAGAGGAAACTTCAATAATTTTTTTTATAAATGTGTTTTTAAAAAAAAAATCTTGAAGTTTTTCTAATTGTGTGAAGAAGTATAGACTTGAATAATAGAAGACATATTTAGAAATAATTAGAATAAAAAAACCTAAAATGTCTTTTTATATGCAAATGACATTAAAAAAGGTAATAGAACAATACAAATTCAAGAATAATCAAAAGAATGAAAGTATAAAATATTACATTCCTAGACTTCAATAGCCACCTATAATTATTAGTTGTGATTTTTCTTGAATGTTCTTGTGAACATTGATTGAATTCTTGGAAGGACAAAGATCCAAGTGTTATTGGGGGTGTGCGATGGGAGCTTTTCTTTCATGAGGGGAAAAAAAAAATTATATTTTTGGACTTGTTGTTTGCTATTATAAGTGTCGTTTGCAACTATTTTAATCTCAAATGTAGTCAATTTATTTCATTTTCATAGAAGCTATGAAACCAACCTTCAAATCCCAAACCTATTACAAACCTCCATCATACCATGGATTGCGCATAGATTTGTTAAAACAATTTAAGGTTGATGTGTCTAAACATATTTATGAGAAGATGCGAAATTCCATTTATAAGCATGGAGCAACAATTTGTTCTAATGGTTAGAACAATGTTACATGACATCCATTGTTGAACATAATACCTGCTTAATGTCCTAACAACAATGTATTTATAAATGCCATTAACACAATAAGGGAGTGTAAGAATGTTTAGTACACATGTAATGCATTGACTAGATACACTGAAAATGTTGAAGTGGATAACATTACACAAATTTGTATAAACAATATTTCGAATATGTGAAATGCAACTAACCTTCTAATCTATTGTTTACTTTCAAGGTTGTGTTATTCATTGTTTAAACTTGTTATTCGAAGATTGGGGGGTGGGGGAACATGGGTAAAGTGAATTATGAAAAGGGTGAAAGCTATTGTTCCTTTCACATGACAACACCATGTGCCACTAGCAATATTTAATCATTATGAAATTAATTTAATGTTTCCAAACCTTGGAATGGGACATAATTTGCAATCAATCTTTTGATGGTTGAATGGTTGTTCAAGCTAAAGAGTTGTTAATGAAAAAGTTGTTCTAGATTTGGAAGGATTTTTGTCAACACATTGCGTGACACCTATCATCACAAGTTCTTCACAAAGGTTAAATATTTTCAAGTTAACATAAAAAGGGATGAATTTTGGGATACTTGTGCTAACTTTTAGCACATGGTGGAATAGGTCTTAATGACATTGAAGGCATTCAATGGCAAACAACCCATTTGGCATCATGGGGAGGGCATGGCTTGTTATGGAAAGATTTTAACGACATTATCATTATGAGATTAAACATTCTCATTACCATCAAATTTAGTGAAAGATCAATTTTACCATCAATGGAGGATGTTGACAAGGTCCAACCTACACTATGCAAGGGCCCTTCTTAATCAATACTTATTAAAGGTGAAATTCACCTCCATGGTGATGCAAATGCAAAGGAAACATTAAATTACATGTTACAAAATAAAACTAGTAACTTAACAACCTATGACCAAACTTTTAGAAAATCTGTTGATTTTGTTAAAAATTGAAGGCCTTTTTTTGACACTCCCCTAGTGAATGACCTTAATTTACTCCCATATGAATGGTGGGATTTGATCAGAACTTCTGGACTAACATTTGCACCCATTGCGCGTTGCATCTTGTTGCAAATGAGTTCCACATCATTGTGTGAGTGGAATTAAAGTTCATATTCATTTGTCCTAAAGTGTGAAACTAATTAACAATAGAATGGGCCAAAAACTTGGTGTACATTTATACTAATCACAAGCTCTTCTGAGATTGCCCTAGTTCCAACCCCATGGCATGGTATGAAAAGAATATTTTGTTTAAAAACTTTATGTCCAATGTTGGCCAAAGTTCAAACAAAGGTGACACAAAGGATGACCCTTTAGTGTCAAACAAAGAGGAAAACCAACAAGACCCTTCGAATTCTCAACTAATGACCCATCGAAAATTTGACCTTCCATTTTCAATATTCTTGTTTAATGTTAGAAAACTTTGGGAATGACTAGCATCCAATAATGGGGATACAAACACCATTGTGCCATTCAACAATGCACCGTGCAACAACTGGACCTCCAAGTCTTCCCCAGATTAAATACGTCCATTGAGCATGAAATTGAACCCCACCATGCATCCTGCGTGGATGTACATTCCCCAACAATCAATGAACAGTAACCACATGTGCAATTGAAATAGGTTCCATTGATTGTACATGATAGCAACAATGGAACATATAATGGACTTAAAGATCACCATTTCGGAATTGGGCACCCAAGACACATTAATAAGCAAATCAATTTCATAGGTTGGCCTTTTTTTCCATCCTACAAATACTATAGTCAAAGCCATGTGGTAATGATATTGGACCCACAAATGAACCCAAATTCAAACACTAACATTGGTGAACCCCAAGTTAGTCATCAACAAATTCCAACTAATACCATTGTGATGTCCATATAAGGTCACCATAGTGTGCAAACACTCGCAATATTTTAACTAAGAATTCAAATGTTACATCATCCAAGGTTGTCAAAAACGATGTGATGTGCCATTTTTGAGTTGATCATCATGTCAACATATGTTCAAACGTGTAAGTTTTTGCATTGATCTTGACACATAGGTTGACATTGTCACAATAAAACATTTTGGAACGATTTTTATTATACTATTTACCTAATCCACATATTGTTGAAGGATGACCTCAACATACATTATTTGGCACAACCATAAACGACCTTAATTGTTTGGAAACATATGGGCTCACAATGAAAAAAAATTCCAAACCTCTACCATTTGAAACTTAAAGCATACATTCTTACACTAAAACCAAAAAGGTTACATTGTATGCAATCATTAGCATTAGCCTAGCAAGAGGCCAATGCTAACCAATGTAGGTCTAAGTCACATATTGTTTGGCCTTGTTATATGTCCAAAGCAAGGTTGTCACAGCGTTTGTGCATCCATCATGATGCGATGGATGCATTTGGACGTAAATGCACCCTTGCATCATGTTAGTATAAGGTCAACTTAGGGTCAACCTAGGTCAAAGGGACTCTTAGGCTACCCAAGGCAAGCTTATGAACAACCAAAATTAGGCTCATTTTGGTCATTGTAAAGCCTGCAATGATCAAATAATTTCATTTACCATAGGTTTAACAACAAAAAATTTACAATTGCTACAAGTTGACAATCAAAAAATTTCGGTCATTAAACCTATAGCAATTAAAAAATTTCCATCACTAATTGTGCGGTGACCAAAAATTTTTCATCACCAATTGTGTTACAATTAATTTTTTTTATAGTTATCACACGTCTATGGATCTAGGTTGTCGAATTGACAATGGATTAATCTCCACCATTGATTTGACAACAAAATTTTATCTACCTAGTAATAAATGTAAACCTTGCAAGTCAATTTTCACTTTTTCCTTTGAGGTGTGTGGGCCTTGTGTTATTTAACACCAACCATTACCATATACCTTGGGAGGGAGGGGTGAAACCTTTATGGGTGTTTGAATTTCAAATTGTCATATTGCATTTGCAATTAGTGTTGAATTTCAATTATAACCCTAAAGGTGAAGTTTGATCTTAGTTTTGAATACATTAATTATAACACATATTTAATTAATTTAAGACAAAATTGTTAATTTAAGACTTTACCCAACCTAATGGCTGGTATGAATTTTGCATGGTGGCCACTAGATTTAAAAAATGTAACCTTACATTCAAGTAAAAACAATAATCTTGCATCCATATATACATTGAATTTCAAAAACATTCACCAATTTTTTTCTACAACATTTTCAATCATTTTTTTAATACATTAAGGGACACGAAGCAAATAACAAATATAACATGCTACTTTCAAAATGAATATATTCATATGATGAAAAGAATATTTTGCTTGGTGTCCACCAAGTGAAAGTTATAGGTTATTCATTATCAAGGTTGGAAGTCAAGTTGTACTCCTATTCATAAGAAACAAAAAATTAAGCACAACATGTGCCAATTCATCAATTGCAATAATGTCTATGTATCCAAAATTGTTATATATACCATGAAAGAGAAAAGTAAATGCCTAGTGGCCACCAGGGATTACGATTAAGGTCCCAAAAAATATATCGATAACTTGTATTTAAAAATATACACACATAAATTTTTGTAATAAACATATTTTTTAATATCATGTTAATGCCCCTCATTATTTTTTATGATCATAACATTGTTTTAAAATATGCCACATCCAACACAAAAGAACCCAAAAATTAAAAAAAATCATAATAAATTTGGAGTCAATGCCATGAAATGAAAAAATAGACACCTAGTGGCCACTAGGGATTAGGGTTCAAGTGCAACAAGAAAGATCACTAATCATGACTATGAAGAACATTGTACATGAAATTATTTACGATGAACAAAATTACACCTCATCAAATACAAAAACACAAAAATCTATTATTCCACTACTAGGGTGAAAAACATGCTAAAGTATACCAAAAAAATACTCCTCCAAGGTTGAAAAACACAAATTTGTAACAAGTAGATTAGAAAGTAGGTGATGCCTTAAGAGATTGTCCTTTCGAACTACATGAGGGCATCAAATGTGATATGTTGAAGTTTTTTAAAGTTTCAAAAGTTGTATCAACCTTTTTAAAAACCTACTTTCAATCTATTTTGCAAAATTTGCTAGTTTAATCTGTTGTGAGAAAATAAATTGAAAGTAGGTCAAAAAATAATAATTTGGAGATTTCACTCATATGTTGCATTTTGGAAGGTCTTGGAGCATGATTTAATGAATCAAGCACAAGCAACGCACTTTAGTATCATATCAAAAAACATGTTTTGGATGCCAAATCTAAGTTTATGGAAAACTTATTTTTGAAGGGCTTCACATTGTCATAATCCAAACATTCAAATTCCAAAAAGTGTGTATCAAGGTGCATAATGGTTCAAACATTAATAACACATCATTTGAATTGTTTGGTTTGGAAAATGTGTAATATCAGCTAGCAAAATAAACTTTCAATAAATAAATTAATTAATGAGAGTAATAATATACATTAAGAATGATCATATGTGGTTTATTAAATATGAGAAGTACAGCCCAAAATTTATGGCATGAATTAAATGCCTAAAATGCAAAAGATTCCAAATTTATTTTTACTTGTTGGTAGGGATCACCAATTGGTATACTTTACCATGCTTTCACCTTACATCAAATAAAAATAATAAAAATGTATTGATAATATAGTTAATAATCACAAAAAAAAATTCAATTCATTGAGTTTTAGATAAAAACAACTATGATTACCCACAAATCCATGTTTATTTACCATGCCTATCTACAAATCCAAAAATAATGCTCATTATGATTTTTTTAATATATTAAAAATTTATTTACCATTTGTCCTTATGACCACCAAGTGTAGCAAAGTAGATTATTGGTTTCAAAAGCAAAGAATTAGAGGTACAATTCTTAACCTCACCCAAAATACACAATTATCAAAAACTTCACACATTAAAAGACACTAACGCTAGCAATGAATTAGAATCAATAGATTGTTACTAATTATGAATACTCAAAAAAATTATGAAAAATTTGATATATTATAACTAAATTCATTAAATAACATAAAGATGCTTTACAAATTACTTGATACATTAGTAGCCTCCATATTCACTTTTGCTCAAAAAGAACAACTATCAGGAATAGTAATTTGACTTTTGTTTGTTGTATTTTTCCGAGAAGGAAAAACAAAAATCAATTGCAATTTTAAGCCATTGTTTTAAATCTACCAAATTACATTTCTACTTGCCATTCCAACAATCTTTGTACAAATGTCGTTCATCCAAATTTGACCTTTTTCTCATTGGACCCACCATTGCACCCTCACCATTTTGAAGGATTCATTTTGATCATCCTTGACGACATCACTTTGTGTTCTTTCCAACCAAACAAGGACAAGGAGATGATCATGAAGCCTCATGAAAACAAAATCTCCATTGTTGAGATCTCTAAATAGGGTGTATGTGAGAACTAGCTTCAAGTTCTTGGGCCCACAATAAAGGTGGATGATTGAATCTTCCGAATCAACAACCAACATTGTGGATGGCAACGCAATTTTCACATGATTGAACTTCTAATTGTTGGAAGGCCAAAAGCCCTCCAAAAGAGTGCACCCTTGAACAGGCAAAGGTTTGACAAATGTAATAAAATATCTTCCTAGTGATCCATATACGAACTTATCTTCATTGCATAAGTTGTGCTTTGTTCAAAGCCTTGTTTCTAGAATTCCATGTATTTATATAGTCTAACATTAATCCACAAAAAATCCACAAAAAATTTTAAAATATGCATATTAATTTGCCCTACTAAGGTTTCTGAACCATCTTTTAAACAACCAAAGACCCAAGTTTTAAAATCTGGAATTTCTTGAATCAACTACAAAATGAAAGGTCTTTCCTACAAGACCATGAAAAGCCTTCATCAAACTTGCCAAAATATAATTATTCTGCTCTCTCAATTTTTTGGACAGATATCCAAAACATCCATCAATATCTTCATGTGTATGACCAACCACAAGGAATCCCAGCTTAACCTCCTGAAACTTCCCTAGCCATCAACAATTAAAGATATGTTAACAAATATCTACTTTTATTGTCCTTCACATAATTATCCATTTGAAGCAAGAACTTTTTTGGCAACAGTTTGGGGCCCACACTTTCACTTGGTGTCTTTAATTTAGTTATACAGTGAGATTTTCCTTGAAAAAGATTTGCAAAGAGGGTGTTTTGGGGAGGGTGCTCAAACAACATTTTGGACTCACAAGTTGGAGCCTTTTCGAAAGTTTGAAGAATTTGCAACAATGACCCAATTATAAAATTGGGATCATTAAACCACAACTCATTAGAATATTTCTCATTGCCATGACCATGGGCTATCATACCCGTCAATGTAATGGGCAATTGTCTAAGCCCACAAATCATTTCTTTCGCCACTTGCAACCTTAGGAATGTAGTTTTTGCATGATCCATTTTGTCATGGATGACACAGAAGAATTCATCTTTGGACTACACACACTCAAACCTCCAAGTATGGTACAAGCTTCTACATGATTCTTGATGTAAAAGGTGTTTTTTCAACTTCAATTCATATTCTCTTGCATCACTATTATCCCTTCCCAATTTTCATATTACATCTTTCAATGATTCGCACAAAATACATTTTGCAAAAGTAGAGCCTATTTTTCTTACATCAACATTGAAATGGTGTTTCTTCCTCAACTTGTTCATCGCAAACTTCGAAATACGTCTAGTGTTTAACTTATTACTAATTTACAAAAATGTAATTTAAAAAAGTGATCGAATTACAAATGTATCACAATTTTTGATGTTGAGAACTAAACTCAAAGAAATACATCATACTTGCATGTTCTTCTAATTTCTGTACATTATCACTTGCTTGATCACTTCATTCTCAAAAGCTCCTCCACGTATCAAGTAATAACTATTGAACATCTTGTCTACCACTTTTGATTCCTTTCAATTGATGTGGCATTATATCAACACTCAAGTCAATTAACAATTGAACATTTGACTTTTCTTGCTTGGTTGGAGTTTTAAATTTATGCAAGCCTTTGTTTCCATGAGGTAAAAATTTACATCCTTGCTTGGAATCTACTTTGTATAACATGTATGTTGATCTAGACAATCCAATGATCTTATACCATGTCATTTCATAGATGTCTATTTCCTGAATCATCATCAACTTTTGTTGCTTTGTGTTTGTTCTCACATGCAACCTTCTTGGAATATCCATGCCATAAGCTTTGCATTTTTCAAAGGATAAACCCCAAAACTCTTCTCTCAACAATGTTGTCTTTTGACCAGGAAAACATTGATAGCAATTTTGTGCGCAACATAACGCGAAACTCACATTCTGAACAAACTCTTGGGATAGTAGTTTATTAATCATTGACATTGATCAATCAAAATATCCAACATTTTGCTTCCTCTTTTGAAAAGTATATTGCTTCTTCCCTACACCAATTTCTCCCCCTTCATCAATAGTTGGAATGTTGCTTTCATTGTAAGATACAAGAAGTTGTTTCAAGGAATACCCATCCACAATGGTTTGTGCCAATGACCATCTCCAAATTTTCATAACCATTGAATTATTATTGGGGTAATACAAAATATTGACTCTAACATGATCCTCACCAAGTTAATTATCAAGAACTACCTCCTTTGGTCACAAGCTATTACATGGCCACTTGCAACAAAAGAACTCAACATTAGCCACAAGCTCACACTGCACACCTCACCAAGCACACGGATGTGAAAATTCCTTCCTCCATTTTCATTATCAATTTGTTCCTACTTTTTTTTGTCATTTCTTTCTTCATCCCACCTTTCATTCATAGAATCAAAAAAATGTCTTCTCACAATGCCATCACTGTTGGAATTATCACAAATATTACATTTGTTCCATCGAACTTGTCTTGAGGAGTACCATTCATTGTATTGTTAATTTCGTCATCAACATCAAATCCCTCAAATTGTCAAGATGAAGAAAAAACGTGATTTCTATCAAACACTATGTTTTTCCACAAATTGCTAAAACCCTCCTTTTGAATGCCTTCTTCTAGTAGAAATATAACCTCTTCCTCCAACATGGAAACATCCCTTATAGGCCAAAAGCAATCATTTCCCATTAAGGATCCACAATATTGTGTAGGTGGAGTTGGGCAAAAAAGCCTTTGTTGTTCAAACTCTTCAACCATGGATATGATGGTGATAACTATACAATTCTCCATTCCACTAACACCATAGATTGGGACCAACAATGGATCTTCGCACTATCCTATTCTAATTCGAACCTTTCGATTGTCATTCAAATCCTAAATAGAAACTATGTCACCAACATGCATATTTTTAGTCATGTTTCCACTATTCTTGAATATATTTTACCTGGCAAACACCCAATGTTCATAGAGTTTATGGATGAATATTATTATAATGGAACACAAAATTGAACAGAAAATGACGAACCCTTCAACAAACCACCTATTCCACTAGGAAGGATCCTTATTTAACTAATTCAATTGAATGTCCACCATTTATTAAAAACTTTTGAGAATATTACATAAAGAAAGATTGCATTTCACCCAACAAATTATGAAGTAATTTCCAAAATGCTATATTAAAATACACTAGATTTCACACGATTACTTCGGCCTAGAAAACAATTTTTGGATCATTGCATAGGGGCCATCTAGAAAACGCCATATTTATAAAGTTGAAAAGAACAAATGACAGCCATTAGGAATTTCTAGATTTCCAATTAGAAGGAATTACAAAAATCACTTAGTGGTTTCTAGGCGTTTTCTATGTTTATCCTTAGTCGAATATTGTAGAAATCACCAGTTGCTTTTAGGTGTTTTCTAGCATTTCCAATCCAAAAAATGCTTGGCACCTACTAAGTGTTTGTTATCATTTTCAATCTAGAAAAGGCGTAGTGGCCACTAGGCATTTTTAACATTTTTAATCCAGGCCACCATGCATTTTCCAACATTTTCGAACTAAAAAACATTTGGCGGCCGTTAGGAGTTTTGTACGATTTTTGATCCAAAAAACACTTGGTAACCACCAAGAATTCTCATTGACTCTTGAATTAAAAAATCCCTTGTAATTACCGAGCATTTTTTATGATTTCCTTCAATTAGTTGTTAGAAAATGCCTAATGGCCACTAGGCATCTTCTATTTTTCCCTAGGACCATATAACAATTGGTATTTCTTCATTTGGTAATTGATGGAATAGAACCATTTGAAAGCTACTAGGTATCCTATAGAAATTTGGTTCAACTATTTTGTATAATATTGCAACTATATTTTTACAACAACTATGTAATTGTTGGTATAACCTAGGTTGGAACAAAATAATGTCCATAGTTTTCCTTACAATGAAGGAATGTTTTCTTGTGTTTCATTTCGAGTTGCAAAAATATCTTCCGAGGGATAAGAACGATGGAAATCTTAGAAGATCCCTTGTTATTTCTTTTTTTTTGGCTTCTAATGGTTTATAGCTAAACTAATGTCTGAATTGTGATGAAATAATAGTAGCAATCTAAGGATTCATCAAATTCATGTAGAATAATTTGATTAAAATATGCGAATGTGATAGCTTTAACATAAGAATGATTTGATATGATGGAAGTGGTGAATTTATGTAATCATTGTAATGTTAATAGAAAATTGTGTAGTACTCACCTTTTTTCTTATGATGGTTTTGTCCCTTTCAAAAAGGTAGGATCAAATAGAAGCAATATTCTTCAATCGAGAGACATTCTCAAACCCTGTTAATGCAACACGTTTCTGAACATGAAAACCCATGTTTTAAAATCTTCAAAAGACTTGTGATGTTAATTGATCGCAAGATTGATGTGAGGATTTGATAAAAATGAAAGAGTAATAGGTAGGAATGGTGAAAGAGCTATATCCAAAAGCTATTTGTCAAAGTTCTTTCAATTGCAGAATTTCACCCTTAAGCTCTTCTCTCTGAAGCCCTACAATATGTATGACATTAGATAGCTTCCTAAAAGAAATTTTTATCACATTTTGTCTTTTCAATTCTCTTACCCTTGATCCTTTCCAAAGCTTTAGATCCTTTGTGTTTAGGTTTCTTCCCTTAAACCCTAATTTCACTTCATTCTTACATTGAAAAAACTTTTAATGGAGAGCTTGATCACATTCTGTCTTCTTAGCTTTTGTGCCCTTGATCCCTTTTGAACCTCTAGTTCTTTGGTGTTTCAAATTTTCCCCCAACCTAATTTCATTTCATTCCTACATTAAGAAAACTTCTTAATGGAGAGCTTGATTGCATTCTATCTTTTCAGTTCGCTTATTCTTCATCTTTTCTGAAGCTCCAACTCCTTGGTGTTCTGGATTTTTCCCCCAAACCTTAACTTCATTTCACTCCTACATTGAAAAAACTTCTTGATGGAGAGTTTGATAGCTCTTTATTTTATTTCAAAAAAAGAAAAAAAACCAAACTCACTCTCTAACTCAAAACTATCAATTTCTTAAACCTCCCCATCACAAAAATGGGGCATTAAACTTTTGTCTAACGAATCTCCCACCCTCAACGATTTGTAACAACAAATGTTGAAAGTGGATTCTCCACTTCGCAATTATTGATGGATGAAATGGTTCCAAAACCACAAACCATAAACCTTAAAATTTAACAAGCTAACAGTAATTTACATTAAATATTAGATAACATTACACCCTATAACTTGATATAGACTTATTTTTAAAATTTTAGTTTTTTGGAATGCATTACGCATGTTCTATATAATTTCAAATGAAAATGGGATAAAAGACAAGAAAATTAGGAATACATTTTAAACTATTTCCCACTTATTTTTGTTCCAATAAAAACTTATTAAGGGCAAAATTGTAGCGACAAAAGGATTAAATCTAAATTAATTGAATACTAATTATTTAATTTTAGATTTTTGAATAATTATTTTTGAATAATAAATGTGTATTTAATTTTATGAATTTAGTTTTTAAACATGTTATTTCTGAATTAATTAATGATTATGCAGTATTTCATAACAAGTTATTTCTTAATATATATTTAATTTCATTTTACATAATAAAACATCAATAGTCAGTTATTATGTAATTATCAAATTTTTTTGTGTTCATGAACTCATCATCAATACTAAATTATAAATAAAAATTATTTAATTTATCATTTAAAGATACAATAATCTTTGATAATAATTCAAAGGTAATAAAATACTTATTAAGTGGTTCATATTTGAAATATTTATTTGATGTTCTTAGAATTTAATCTATAAAGTTTAGATTTAGGGTTTATTATCAAAAATTGATTTACAGGGTTGAATAAGTACATAATTTTCTTCCATTAATATGGTAATATTTCATGTTATATTTTGCTTAAAAATCATTATTGTACTAATATATTTTAATTCACAGCTTAAATGAAATTTGTATTTGGATCACTAAATCATTGTAAAATTGTAAATTTTATGAAATTTGTTTATTTACATGTAGTTTAAATTGTATCTATCTATAAATGTATATGTACGTATTGATGTGTGGTTGTATATGTTTGTATATATATGTATGTGATGTGTGTTTGTGTTTGTTTATGTTTTTTATAATTTATATGTATAAAAAGAAAAATTGTGTTGAAAAGATACATAAAATTGTAGGTCATCACATGTACATCATAAATATTTTGGTGTGGTACACATTTTAGTGTGTTTTTTTTGTGCAGGTGCGAGTGTAAGTGTTTATGTTGCTTCATGTGGGTGTTTCATGTGTGTGTTTCATGTGGATATTATGTTTGTATGTTTTAAAAAAAAAAATTCAATGTAGTTCAAATATGAATTTAAAACTAAAACATATAGTCATAGTCTAATTAGTAAATGGTTTCTATGTATCTATATATATGTTTGTCTTCACCACACAAAAAAGGAATATACAAATTTTCTGCATATATTGTTGCATTTCATTTTATGTGTTTAAGGCATGTTATCCAACAAAAATCAAAATTGTTACGTTATAACTTGTATCTTTAATTGAATTTTTCAAGACTTTGTCTTTTATTAAAATTAACCTCTTGATGGCAATCATGTCATAATTGTTTGTGTTGTTGTAAGTGAATCATATTTTGGTTTGGATGTGGTGTACCATTCAAAGTATTTTTAGTTTTTAGGGTTTAGGGGGTTTGAGGTTATGGTTTAAGGTTGTAGATATATTCTTCCTAAATACAACAACCTAATATCCTAACACATGTGTTACAATGATAGTTGAAGATAAATTATAGATTCAATTGCATTGTTAATTTTTAAAAATCTAAATATACAAAATTAATGTTCTATTTTCAAAATTGTTGTTGATCAAGAAGAATCAACAACAACTATAAGAAATAGAACATTTGCATAATGAGATTTGTTTTTAATTTAACATGTATTTGAATCTATGATTTTTTCAATCAACATTGTAACACTCATGCCATGTTATTATTTTCATCATCAATCTACTCATCATCATCATCATAAATTCATGATTTCAACTTTTCCCTTAGAGAAGAAATTAGCTCACAACTTTGAAGTTTTTTCCTTTCAAAGGTTGATATCATATAACACTAAATTTAATCTATAATGTGAGTCTTGCACTTTATTTTTCAAATCAGATCTTGCTCTTGCTAAAATAAATCATGATCAATAATCCTACATATTATTGTTTTTGAACTTTATTTTTTCCTTCGTGAATAAATTTGAAGACATACCCACAAGGTTATATTTTGTTCTTTTTTTTAATCTTTTCCTTCTAGTCTTGGTGTTCACCATGTGATTTATAATTGAAAGTTTGAATAAATATAACATTGTCAAGTTATTGTTTGGATTTTCGGACTTTTGTAATTTTAAAAATTAATTAAACATGTGTTATTTCATTTAGATAGGAGACTAAAACAAACTGAATGGAAAAAAGACTAAAAATTAGCTTGAAAATTGGTGCACATAGTATTACCCTTTCAATTTTATAATATCCCAATAGACCCCTTCATCCACATTCTTCACCCTTTTTAATTTCAAAATTATGTAAATATTATGAAAATTTAGAAAAATGGCTATTATCATAAACATTTGCTCGAATCCTTGGCATGGAATATTTTTCATATCTCATCCTTGGCTAATAATATTATAAGAATATTATTCCATTTAAATTAAGGGTAAAATAGATGGGGCATGTAATAATTATGAAGAATATTTTCCAAGCCCTGAAGAATTTTTTGAAATTAAAATTTTTATTCATTTTTACACATAAAAATTATCTAATATAATTGTGTAATAATAGATTTCAACACATGTAAAATAAAATTTGCACTTTGATTTTATTTTGTGGTATATCCTTTGTTTATGGAGATTTGACCATAAAAAATTGTGCATTATGAATCATGCCGCTACATAGCAATGACATGGCAATTTACATGTGAATGATAAGGTCATACGTGGTTGCCATGAAGGCCCAATGTCATGCACATGGCAATGGGCATGCCTTAAAATACACTTTTGTGCAACTTATAGCATATTAGCTTAAATTTGTTATAGTGTTAGTGACAAATCAATAACTCAACTCAACATTCGTTATATAATAAATTTAATATCTTTTATGTCATCTTGTTTTTGGGCTTGTCTTTGTCCTTTCATGTTAAATTTTGAGTTAGTTGCTTAAGGTCACTGAAGTAGAGGACCAACATTCCAAATTCAACACAAGATGGCAACCATCCCTCTTTATCCCTTTTCTCCCACATTGATGTTCTTTAAAATATACTATAGTTTAGCCTACATGGTTAATATTTCATTTTTTGATGTGAAAGCCCACTTAAATTATACTAGCCTATCAATCATGGTATATTATTTTGATGTGGATGTCCACTATTGTAGTGTGAATGCCCACTATTTTGGTGGGTGCCCCTTAATTCACAAATATTGGTCAAAAATATTTTTTTCATTTATAATCAAGTATTAAAAAACAGTGACTTTTTTTTAGCCATTTTCATGCACACTATGGTGTTAAATCATATTTGAAAATAAATTATAAATAAGTTATCCTTCAACTTAGTATACTTCAAAATGCAAGAACTCATTACAAATTTTCATTGTTACAACTATTTTCAATGAAAGATGGTCCCTTACTTTCAACTCATTAGTTGTCTTGAATTCTTTCCATATGTCCTAGTGTTTATTCTAGGTGACCCATTAATTTTTTTGCCTTTAGTAACACACATTCTCATGTGTTTGACTTCTTCAATGTGTCTTCCTCACATTGTCACTTCCATGCCAATCTTTGCACTATGCTTCATTAGGAATCTATGGGGCAACTAGACCTGCAAAAAATCAAAAATGTTTCACGGTAGATCAATGTGGCATTTTCAAACTAGTATCAGTGTGAAAATTATATCAATAATTTGCACAATGCAAAAACCTATTGTCATGCAAAATGATACTAAATAATACACCCATTTAGTTTTTAAACAAGTATTGAAAATGATAAGTCTAGTTTTATATTATAAATTGACCAATAGATTTTGGTTTTTAAGTCTAAAACTATTTCTAAGGATTAAACTTGTGGATTATAAAACTTCCAAAAGGAACTTTTAAACAATTACCAAATGGTTTGTAGACATGTTGTTGTGTGTGAAAATTTGATGGAATGTTGGTGCTTTCAAACCACATTTTGCTACTATAGCCTAGTATATATTAGGTGCATTTGGCACCTTAGGCATGGTGTTATGTAATATGAAAATCTTATGGAATTATGGTGTTTCCAAACCACACTCAAAATTCATGTCAAAATTTTATGTGCATGCGTGTGACCAGAACCATCATGATTATGAATAAGCATACACATGATATAATTATTTCAGTTCTAAGTCTATCAACTCATGCACCATTGATCTACAAATAGGATCCAACTCCAAATCTTTCATTCACCATCTATCAACTAATTCAACATATTACAAAAAAAAATTGATAATTATTATGAACCTAAGTGTAAAAAATTGGATTATTCACAAGTTGAGTTTTACAAAAAAGTGTAAAACCAAATTCAACATAACCACTTCATCCTCACTAAGAACAACGCATCATATTAACTCCCCCCCCCCCCCCCCCCCCCCGCCCACCTAAGCAATTCCTTATATAACATGAACTTATATATTCCTCAAAAACATAATGCATTGGGTTGCCCCAAGAACACAAAACTTTTGATAGCATCTATTCAACCTTTTCATGGCTCATCACCTTTTGCTGCTACTATCCATCCACAAGCCCCATGTAATCAAACCTACCTAGCATTAGCCATTATAAACACTTTAGATTGAATACTTTCTTCCAATGTTCAAATTTTAGATTCCATGCACTAAATTTGGCAATATATTAGATTTGATTCACCTATCTTGCATATTTGATAAATTAGATATTACTATTATTATACATTCAAATGAAATAGATTTTGAAGACTTGTAAGCAGTGGGAAAATTTATATAAGTTATTTGCCCATTAAAAACTTGTTATTATCATATTAAATTAAATTAAACAAATTTTATATTATTAGTAAGGGACGATACTAACTTAAAGTCAACCACTAGTAATTATTCTAAGTTACTAGCTCTATGCATATGGGCTTAGTTTAATTGGTTTAGAGATTTCTACCCCTTAACACATAATGGATATTTTATGAAACTATGTGTATTAGGGAACTTTAGGTCAAAATGATGAGGAAATTGTTAATATAAATTGGAATTTTTATCATGAATTTACATCCCATTTCTCAAGATATGCTGGTGGAAATTGGCAAACTTAATGGGCACCATGTGTTCCAACGCCTCTGATTGAAAATCATTTTGTGGAGTGATAGTACCATTTTGGGACTTATTATGTGCATCACATGAACGTCCTAGGGCAAAATAACTAGACTTACATGAATATTATATTAAGATATAAATATAATTAGTATTTACTAAGCCTAGTATATAAATTAATATGTAATTTCAATGTAGACTATTTCTAATCAATTAAACAAATTTATTTGGAAGTCTAACAATAATTAATTACATTTTATTATTGGAAAATTCTTGAATATTTAAATCTACAATGATAATTAAGCATGTCAACTAAAACAAAGGGGGTAGACTAAGGGGAAAAAATTGTTATAATACGTTTTGTACTAATTGCATTTACTTTCTTTGGCTGATTTAACATAAACTTTCAGTCTATTCAACAATAATTGATAGATACACATTTTAATCTTCTATACATATAATATGTACATTGCCAATTTCAACGAAAATCTGATTAAATTTTTTATCCTTCCCATTCAAACACATATTTTTTTTGTTTAATAGATTGTGTACATGATATTTGCCCTATTTTAAATGTAAGAAATTTCAACCTAACATCTAGTTTGACGTTAAAAAGATTGATTTAGAGCAGGCCTCCTAAAATGTGGCATTCGATTTTTAGACCCCACATTTAGATAATATAAGGTTTCCTAGACGCCAAAAATAAGAAGTGAATGTTTTGTCCAGAAACATTGCGCAAACATGTCATTGGAGGTGTTCTCATCGTACTTGACATACCATGTCGCGTAAAACACAATCCCAACTCCCTCACACTCTTGAGTTTGGCTTGCTAATCACTGGTTGTGACACGAAGTCCCTGGTCACTTCAATGATGTGCCGCTTTTGTGCATGCTTCAAGCGCGCAAAACAGCTAAGGGCCAAAGGTTAACGAATGGAGAACACCAAGTACTACTAGACCCCCTTCCACAAGGAAAACCATGAAAAACACAATAGTAGTCAACACCCTATTGAATGGGAAAAATACAAAAAAGCTAGCAAGGAAGAAAAAATGGAGTTTTTTGAAACAATGAAATTTGTTTTGATTGAACGTTTCATCCACACAAATGGCGATATCCTCAAATTCATTGTGGATTCGAAGATTGTGGAAGACATCATTGCACAATTATTTTTTCATCTTGACGACGACTTAAACACGTTGTCCTTAGAGAAATCCATGGCGCTTTTCAAGAAAGTGCCCAACACCACGACCTCATATTGCATCATTTTTAAAAATGTGAAACGGTTCGAACTTGCTCTCGATCACATTTCAATTGGTTTGTTGTTTCGTCAAATGTCTGTTATTATTGATCAACACAAAGAGGCATTTGGGAATGCAAAGCTGGTGGGCCTCAACGATCACATTGCTAACCAATATGTCTGCGTGGGTATCACCATCAATCTTCAACACATTTCAGACATCATGACCTTTCCTTGTGTGTGGTTGTTCGCGCTTGTTGCTAATAGCTCCACTCATCGATCTGTGTCGTACCTTGACATCCAAATCCACATTTGTCCTATTGGCTCCTTGGAAAATCTGCACCTAATCGTAGTGCCCTTTGACGATCGTCATATAATAGAGAACATTATTGCCATGATCTGTCGCATTCTGGATGCGCTATATGCACGTTGGCGATATAAGATTATTGCTTTCAGCACCAATGGCGAGAACACGATGATTGGGCGACATGTTGGTGTAGTAACAAAAATTGATTACGAGTCTAAAACCAAGCTCATGTGCATCTAGTGTGCACCTCATCAGATTGATCTCGTCATGAAGTCAATCATTCCTTGGATGATAGATTGTTTTATAAGACCACCCACGATTTCAGTGTTCATCTGTGCCACCAATAAAATTTGCAGCTAGAAATGGGCAGTACATGCCCTAAAGATACTAACTGATGGGTTCATCTTGAGCGCATGTTATCTTGGATGCTTGAACATCACCGTCGATTGTTGATTTAAATTGATGAGAAGAAACCTGCTTTTGCATCGAATGATTCATGGTGGTTGATGACAGTCGGGGTTCGGCCATTACTCAAACTCATCAATGTCACCTTGGTAATCCTATAATCTCTTGATATCATTCTCTCGTAGCAAACATCAGAGATCAAAAATCTAGTCGACCACTTGGTGGGCACAATGAATATGGAATTGGTGGGTACTAACGATGCATTTGAGGCCATGCAAGCTTCAAAATTCATTGTTGTGGATCACTGGTGAGTAAAAATCGAGGATGTTTTGCGCCATCTCTGCAACCAAGGATCGTGGGCCCGCGATATGTTTATGGGTTTGGATGCGGCTAATCAAACGTCGATCCTAAAGGAGATTGCGCATTTCAGATTGAAATTAGTGCAAGGTATATCAGCTATTCAGGTTGAGTGCGACTTGAATAACGAGGCTGCGCTTGATCTCGCTCCTCCTGTGATGCCGTTCCAGCTTGTTGAGATGGCACCATGTGATTTTATCGATACTATTTTCAATCCATATTGAAGTCAATTGACAAAGTTTTGGCCCGATGAAAAGATCAATCTCATTGAACGACATCAATAGGAACTCTTCAATGCTTACAAAGGGAACCCAGCTTTAAGTTCCTCATTGATAAGCATGATCATACAACGTTCTTCAATACGGGATGGGATGATTTGAAAGGACGCTTTGAGCATTTGTGAATGTTCTGTGGTGGATTGGCAAATGCTTTCGCCAACACAACAAGTGTTGAATTGGATTTTAGCATTCTAAAATGGGAAAAAAATGACTTTCGACAGTTAATGATGAACTTGACGTTGGAGGGCATCTTTCAGGCCAAGTAGTGTTGTGTTGTGATGGGAATTCCTATTCTGATTGGGTTTGATGATGGCATTGGGCCCAATAAAACAAGTAATGACACTTTTACAACTTACGTCACGAAAATTCATTAAATTCAAGCCAAGTTGCCACTTTTTATTTATTGCCAATTTGGAAGATTTTTGGACGCCAAATTTAAGCTAAAAGTGATAAAATCGGCGTTTGCCATATCTTAGGAGGCCTGATTTAAAGTAAATTTTCTAGACCAACATTGGGTAGTTAATATGTATTTTATCCAATCATTATAATTGATTATGTGTTTAGTTGTAACTAGATATGTATTAATCACAAACTTGTCTAACAAACTCTAGTAATCAAACTAAAATGGATATTAAGTGGTAGTTGAGACAATTGTGATAACAAACAATCTAACATAATTTGAATGTGAACGCTTAATATGTTGATATGACCATATTATTAACTGAAACATGTTAAAATTTTTATTACTTTAAATATTGGAGTTACTAGTCATGTTGTTCACCTACCATGTTTAGGATGGGATCCATGCCATGGTTGTGTGGATTTGCATTAGGCTTGGACAATGAAATAGTTTGTAGCCTTAGAAGCTAACTTCTTTTCTATTCAATGTCTTAGTATCATTGATTGACATCATTAATTTTACAAAATTTTGGATATTAATTGTCACAATGTGTTAATATCAAAATAATTATAAGAATTATTGTTATCATGAAAAAACTACAAAAAGTTGGAAACACACTTTAGATGTGAAACTTTTGCCAATCAATAAATTATACATTGTTATTAGGATGTCATTTTTGATTAATATTAATTAAAATAATTTAATATGATCAAATTAAAAATAATTATTCATACTATTCCTTTATTCATCATAATATTATTGGGGAATTGGTAAATCAAAACCATTAAATTCATAATATTCATATATTATTTTCAAAACACAATGTGGTTTTTTCAACAAAAGAAATATAATTATTAAAAGGACAAATACACAATTGTACTCATGTGAAAAAAAAGACTTGAAGTTGGAAATTATAAATATGGGGAACCTTGCTAGTCTAAGTTTTGGCAAATTTAATGTTGAAAGATTCAACCAAAAACAACCCTCAAACAAGCTTTCAACACTAATATACTCTACACATGGACCATGAAATTTACCTTAAAGTTCCTTTAATAACCACAAGTTGTCATGGATTTTTGTCTTCACATTATCTAGCATTTTTGTATCAAAATTTTTAAAATAATAAGTTAATATAATATTAAGTAATTATTCAAAAGAGCCTGTTGAGGCCACTTTGTTTTGAATCTAAATTGTCTTCCCAATTTTATCCATTATTTCAAAAAAAAATTTATACTAATAAATAATTTGTATTTATTGAAGAGATCTAGAGGCCACTTTGTCTTGGATCTTTGTTTTCACATTGTCCATATCGACATATTATTGATTAACATATCAATTTTTTTAAATTAATAAATTTTTTATTAAGTAATAACAAAATTTCAAAACTTGATATTAACTTAAACTTAGGCCATAAATATTGTTTTGAATTTTTTTCTTCACATAATTTAATATCCATTGTATCAAGTTCTCAACCAATAAATAAGTAATAATTATTATTCAAAAGAGGTTGAGGTTGGTTTCTCCTAAATTTTTGTCTTCGCATTGAATACATTGAGCCATTTTGTCTTGGATCTTTGTCTTCACACTAATGTATCAAAATATCTAAAATAATAAAATTTAAAACAATGTTGTTCAAAATGCATTGTTTTTCAATTTTTAAATTGTCTCCATATTATCCATCAATGTATCAAATTGTGGTCAATTAGTTTATAAACTTTGTCCTCACATTATTGTATCAATTTTTTTTCTAAAATAATAAATAAGTAAATATTCAATTCACATTTAAAGGCCAATTTGTCCCAAATCACAAAAAAAAAATCCATTGATTGAATTTATTTTAAAATGTTAAATACATTACAAGAAAACGTGGCTTTTTAGAAGGCCAACTTGACCAAAATGTCCACATTGACCCAAGGGTATCTCCATTTTTATTTAAGGTTTGAGGCATGAAAAACACATCTTACATTTGGACAATACATTTGATTAAAGTGACCTAAACTACCTACCTAACCTGACATAATTAATAGGTTAAGTTAAGCCTAAACTATTTATTTAACCTGACATAATTAATAGGCTAATAGGTTATTTGTTAAGTAATAACCTAACTAGTAGCCTAGCCTAAACTTATCTAATAAGTTACCTAGGATGTATTTTAAGACTATTAAATAGTTCATAATTAGGTAATGTAAGCCTTCTAAGTACGTATCCTAGGTGACCTAGATTTACTAGGTATACCTATTAGCCATGCACATAGCTTATTAGCCTAGGCCTACTAGGTAAAAAACATAGGCCACCCAGGCCTAATAAGTAGGTAGCTTATCTTACTAGCTAGGTTACTTAGGTAGGTATGTAGCCTAACTTAAGTTATTTAAGTAAATACATAGCTTAACCTAGGCTACCTAGGCCTTTTAGGTAGGTATGTAACCTAACCTAGGCTACTTAGGTAGGTACATAACTTAGGTTAACCTAACCTAGGCTACCTAGGTAGGTACATAGTTTAGGTAGCCTAAGTTAGCCTAACTTAGGCTTACTAAGTAGGTACATAGCTTCACCTAGGCTACCTAGGCCACATAGGTTATTAAATAGGTAGCTTAACTTAATATTAAGTAGGTAACTTAACCTTAAACCTACTTAATAGGCTAAGTTACCTACTTAATATGCCTAGGCTAGATGTATTAATTGTAGGCTAGTAGGTACTTACATAACCTATTAAATAGCATAGTTGTAAGTAGGTATAAACATAGATTTAGTAGGTACTTATAAGGTTGAATAGATTATAACCTATATGTTACCTAAGAATATGCATTTATTAATAGGTACCTCCTACCTACCTAGGTTAACTTGCCTATAACCTACATAGTAATGTAAAAAATTCAAGTTCATTTAGTTCATTCATGTTGAAAAACAATTCATGGAAGTTGATTACAATATGTCAATCCAAAATCATGTTTATTATAATATGTTGTCCAAAAAATTCACCTTATGGGGTGGTGGTGCAATGGTTAAGGACTTGATTCCTTAATGTGGAGGTGAGGACTTCAAGTCCCCACACTTGCACCTAGGCTACCTTGGTTACTTAAATGATTGAATTAGGTAGCCTAGGTTGTAAAGCCTATTAAACCACCTAACTTAGGCTACTTGGCTTAGCCGAGGCCTAAAACATAAGGTTAGTATGTAAATTAATTAATTATTAGGTATATTAATTATGTAGGTAGGTAGGTAGGTTAATGGTAGGGTAGGTAGGGTAATTAATTAATTAATAAATATTTTCTTATTAATTTAAATAAAATAATTTAAATAAAATATATTTTTGGTTGTTACCCAAATTATATTATTGTCATGATGATTTAGTATTAAAAAAAACCTAGTTAAGAAAAACCCATCAAAAAGGACTAACCAAAAAAACCCAATCAAAATGGTCGGGTCCAAATTGACTTGTCCAAAATGGCATTTTGGTCAAGTTGGACATGGAAGCAAAAAAACCATACGAGGGGTTGTTTTGACCAAAATTCATGGTAAAAAAAGTTGGGATTTCTTATAGTGATATGAACTTGTATTTATTCAAAAGATGTTGAGGCCATTTAGAGATGGAAGATTTAGATTTGTTCTACCATTGTCCATGATTATATCAAAAATTTTGCTAAAAGATTAATGAAGAATGATTCAAAAGACACAATAGACTACTAGGCCACTTTGTCTTAAATCTTTGTCTTCACATTAATATGCATGGTAATCAAATATGTTAAAATAACTATATTATCTAATCAATAAATTAATTGGAAAGATATTTAATCCACTTTATCTCGGGTCTTTGTCTTCACATTACTTGTTCCATCACATTTGGTAAAAAAAATAATATCATTAATTATTCATTCAAGAATTTAAATCTAATTTGTTCGTGATCTTTGTGTTGACACTATAATCTCTATCAATCTACAAAGTAATTAAATGTTCGGGAAATTAATTGAAAAGGAATGTAGGCCAATAATTTATCTTTAATCTTTGTCTAACATTATCCAAATTGTTTCCAAAATATAAATAATTTAATGATGAAATATTCACTAGAACAATGAAGGCAAATTTATCCTGCATATTTATTTTCACATTATCCATTGTATATCACCTTTGCTAAAAGGATTAACAAAAAATTATTGAAAAGAGATTTATTAAGGAAAATAATCATGACGAACATTAATTATAAAAGTCTTATTTCATAAATTCAAACATTTAAATTACTTTAGACATCCTCACATTCATGAAGGGATTCAACACTATTTCATTTTTAGTATGTTTAATAGTCCAAGAAGTGATAACATCAAATTGCACAATTTAACCTTCAAAACCCTAAACCCTAAAACCCTTAAATCATAATTTCACCTTCAAACCTTCATACCTTAATTTACCAAACTTCAAAACACCTTGAAACCTTGAAACCCTCAATACCTTAAACCCTAATTTGATTCCAAACCTTTAAAGTTCCACATTATTTAACCCAAAAGACCTTAAACTATAAACTTGTTCCCTTTAAAGTTCCCCGAAAACCTTAAACCTTAATCCTTCAAAACTTCAAACCAAAATGTGACATAATAGAAAATTCAGACATTAACCCTAAATACATAATACCTTCACACCCAAGACACAAACCCTACAAAACCTTTAACCCTAAACCTTAAACTTGACATTTTCATAACCTTCAAATTGTAATCATGTTCAACCCAAACCCTAAACCACTCAAACATTCTTGTAGTAATCTTACCATAAAAGCATAAGATCCTTGGACATTGGGTTATAAATTAATTTAAATGATTATTATTCATAAATTACATTAAATTTGATTTTTCAAGACTTTCTACTTTTAGTTTTCATCTTTTTCCCTTGAAATGTAAAAATATATTTTACATTAACCATAAATAAATCCCCAATTAACATTTTTTTCCATCAACCTGGATTTTTCTTTTTGATAGAGAAAAAATAAATCCCCAAATTATTTTCATCTTCTTTTGGATACATATTTTTTCTTTTCACCTCCATAATTTTTTTTGGCGTATAAAATATAATCCCCCATTTTAATGTTTTTCAACACTCCATCCATCCATCTCCATCCACCTTCATAATTGTTTTTGGCATATAAAATATAATCCACAATTTTAATGTTTTTCGACACTCCATCCATCCATCCATACATCTTCCATTGAACCATCCATCCATCCAATCATCCATCCATTTGTTAATTGCTCTGTTTAAATTATTTTCATCTTTTTTTTGGATGTATTTTTTTCCTTCCACCTTCATAATGTTTTTTGGCATATAAAATATAATCCCCAATTTTAATGTTTTTTGACACTCCATCCATCCTTCCATCCATCTAGCCATCCAACCCTCCATCCATCCATCCATCTTCCATCCAACCATCCATCCCTTTGTTGATCATTCCAACCATCTTACATCCATCCATCGATCCCTCCATCCATCCATCCATCCCAATGTCACCGTTCAAAAAATAAACAATTAGGGTCTAGCTTTCATTTTCATTTTCCTAATCTCCATCTCTCTCTTTTGCACGCTCTCAACTTTTCATGTTTCCTAAATCTCTTGCATTTTCACTATCTTCTCTCTTTTGCCCCGCATTCCTTCATTCTTTTGCACTCTCCCACACTTTAATTTCGCAAAGTCCCAAATTTCTAGAAAGATACCAAGAACTTCTTTCCAAATATCACTTAAGACTTGTAGAAATTAGTAGTTTTCAAATGTCCAAACCTCGTGCAATCACTTAATCTTTCCTGTTAGATATTTATCTTGTGTATTTCTATGTGCCAATGTTAGTTCCGTGTATCTTTCAATGTGTCTGTATTTGTGAAGGACTAACAAAGGGTTTGATTTAAAGGTGTTTGATGCTAAATGTACTTTTACAAATGAATTTGTGTGCAACAACAAATCCCTATGCTTGTGTACTTGCGTGTATCCTTGTTTGTGTCTACTTTTGTCTCTATTAGTTTCTATGTTGTTATACTTCATGATCTATTTCATTACCATTATCCAAATTTGTGTGAGCTTATCCATGAAGAATCAATCTTACTAACATTAGTTTTTGTCTATAATTGGCCTAGTGTGTGTCAAGCTAGTCATTCACTTTAACTATCTCAACATGTTTAACCCTATTTTTGTCCTTTGCATTGTATGTATGATTAGCCTTTTCTGTGATTGTACTTCCTTGTGTGTAATTCATCATCTAATTTATATGTGTTTATTTTTTATTAAACATTGCCCCATAGTTTTTTTGTGCCTACATTTGACTCAATGTCAAATTCTAAAGAATTGTGTCATAGAGATTTAGTCTCATTTTGTGCATAAGATTGTCGATGTAGTTGTTTACATGTCCTTTTCGTTTTCATTGGATCCATTTGAGTATTATTCATACATATTTGTACTTAAAATTTAGCTATATTATATTTCATGCAGGAAAATCACAAAGACAAATATCATCTTTAAACCTAACATATCAAAAAAATTCATGTGAAACAGACACTAAACAAAACAAGGACTTTGCTGTCAAAAGACCAACAAGATAAAAAATTCCACAATGGCTAACGAACCATCGTAAATCCACTAATCTCCTAAACTTGTTGAATCAAAGGGCTTGGTGTCGTGACGCACTCCTAACCTCCTCAAGAGACTCAAATATGAGTTTAAAATGAAAACAGCAGAAGAGTAAGAAGTTGGGGCACGCTCCTTGGTTTGCAACATTTTGGGGGTAAAAGGGCATGTTGGAACTTTGGGATGGGACTAAGAAGATTGACAAGCACTTCAATCACTC
>Ga0209611_10003226_pt1 | contig 28476 bp, 23 predicted proteins | sample S1TSphgellanicum_3_FD_187693 | JGI IMG/M metagenome (GOLD analysis project Ga0209611, IMG submission 187693) | Host-associated microbial communities from peat moss isolated from Minnesota, USA - S1T2_Fc - Sphagnum magellanicum MG (SPAdes) (version 2) | ecosystem: Host-associated > Plants > Peat...
AAACTCAAACCATATTTAACTCCCACAATATAAAACATTCTAACCTACCACTTGATGGACGAATCGAATCAACCACGACTTAGATCAATGGATAAAATGGTTTTTCAAAAATTTAAATCTAGATTTATTTTTGGTAACATTACACTATTATCCTATGATAAATTTTTTTAAAAACAATTAAAGGTCCAATAAATCTGCCTTTAATAATGTGTCATTCAACCTCTGTCACTAAGACCTAGGTCCTATGTCACTCGTCTTCTATCACTAGGACCTAAGTCTATTTCATTATAGCCCATGTCACTAAAGTGTAATATATTACTAATGCCTATGTCACTAAGGTGTAATATTCAACCTTTGTCACTAGGACCTAATTCTATATCATTAGGTATTCTTTCACTCATCCTTTATCACTAGGACATAGGTCTATATCACTACAACACGTGTCACTTAACCTATGTCACTAAGGTGTAATACATCATTGGTGCCTATGCTATTGAGGCCTATGCCACATGGGTTTCTTACTACACTTGGGCTTAATGTAATATGTCATTATGGCCTATGCCAATAAAGCCCATCTAACTCGCCTATGTCACTCAAGTTCATATTTTCACTTGGGTTTGACTATTGTTATATGTCATTAGGGCGTATGTTAATAAAACCTCACATGTGTCACATAACGTATGTCACTCGTGTCTATGTCATTAGGGCTTGTGCTAATCATACATGTTTCACTAAGTTTATTTGAGGTCTATGCAACACATACAAGCTAGATTGGTGCATGGCATAAAAACATATTGAAATTCATCCCAATGTTTTAAAATTGCACACCTTGTATATGACCAGATGTTTGATTTGTTGATGTGCCACATATTTGCCACTTATTTTTTAGGTGAAATTATGAATAAAATCTACAAGAAGGTCAAAACAACCTAGGAACAACAATAACAACATCAATATCTAGTCCTTTAGACTAAAAATACAATAATAACATTACATCAATGAGTGTAGCAATGGTTACCTTTGCTTATTTGGGTAAAGGTTTAGGGTCTAGGGTTCAGCAAAGGTAGCCACCTATTTGTAGATTTTATTCATAATGTTGCACTTCAAGAGGAAGTGGCAAATTTGTGGCACATTGAAAGGAATCAAAAGCAAATATTGGCATTTGGTCATTTACAAGGTATGCAACTTAAAACAATTGGGATGAATTTTAGTATGTTCTTATACCATGCACTAACCTAGCTTGTATATGTTGCAACGTGTTGTTTTACAAGCATCTAAAAATGAACTTAAACCAATTATTCATTAATCAAATCACCTTTCCTTTGCCCTAAACAACCAAATTAGGAAATGTAGCCATTGTCATGCTTGTTAATGTAATGTTACTACTTTATTTTTTAAGGTAGAGTATTAAATATTGATGTTGCTATTTATTTTTTTTAAACCACCTATTGTTTGATTATTTATAGAATGTTTCACCTCAAGAAGAAGTGGCACATTTGTGGCACAAAAAGGAATAAGAGGCAAATGTTGCCAATGCCATTTATAAGGTATGAAATTTCAAGAAATTAAGATTTGAACTTCAGTGTGTCCCCGCCTTACTACTGGAAGTGATCCCAATCACTAACCATTCCATTCAAATTTTGAATAGAATGCACTTATCCCACTATAGTGGTTTGGTAGTGGTTTTGGATGTTCTTAATGATTGGGGTCCTATGGCAAGGGACATGTCATTGCACAACCACCATGCATGCCCAAACCACTAGTTATAGGGAACCAATTTCTAAAATTTAAATCAGTGGAATAGTCAATTTGGCATTTCCATTCCCCCTTATTGTTATTTTTGTTTGATGTTTGGCATATTATTACTTTCACACTTTATTCCGTAGATTGATCTACACTATCATTTGTCATGGTAGGGTGCAATAAGCGCCATGTTCAATAATGAGTGGTGGGACTAATGATGATTGTATTTTAAAGATGACATTATTCATGATTGGAGGCCATTCCTATAAAATTATTCGATGCACCAAACTAATGTAACATGTGTTGCAAGGTGTTGTTAAGTATATGGAAATGAATGCAAATCTTATTGTTTTGACACAAGTGACATACAAATGATCCTAGGTGCATGTATGAAAAATTACCCCATACATATGTGGGATGCAAATGTTCATTACCTTTGGACTCCAAATGCCAATTGAGAAAGTTCAAGTATGTGTGTTGTTCATGGAAAGGTACAAGATCTCGTAGCTTTAAGGTGAATGCCATTAACATCTTTCATGGAATTGCAATTGTAGATGATGCAACCAAATTGTTCAATGGGAATTGTTAACTTATTACAAATTGTGCACAGTCACATGTACACATAACACTATAAAGTTATGAGTTCATAAGATTTGGAATTTCATCCCAAGATTCAATATATAGTGTTTTGTTGTGGGAAGTTATAAAACATCAAGTTACATGTTGTGATTGATAGGGGTTCAAAGGAGCAACACATGAGGTGGAGAAAGGGTGAAATGTGCAAATGCGAATGTTAGAGGTACCATTTGATTTGAAAGATCCATGTGCATGTTTGAACATGTTTTTAGCAAATTTTATGATACAGGGCTAGTGTATATGGCAAGTAGAATCTATGGCATTAAGACTAGGTGTAAGTGATTTGACTTTAATGATACAAATCCAAATGATGCACAACCCTCAAACCTTAATGAAATAAACTTGGTTTAAGTGACATAGACTTCAAATAAACTTAGTGAAATGTGTCTGATTGGCACAAACCCTAATGACATAAACACGAGTGACATATGTTAAGTGACACATGCGAGGTTTTATTAACATACACTGCAATGACATATAACATTAGTCAAACCCAAGTGAAAATATGAATTTGAGTGACATAGGTGAGTTAGATGGGCTTTATTTGCATAGGCCATAATGACATATTACATTAAGCCCAAATGTAGTAGGAAACCCATGTGGCATAGGCCTTAGTGGCATAGGCACCAACGATGTATTACATCGTAGTGACATAGGTTGAATGACGCGTGTTGCAGTGATATAGACCTATGTCCTAGTGCTAAAAGATGAGTGAAAGAATATTAATGATATAGACCTAAGTCCTAGTGATAGAGGTTGAATGACCTATGTTGTAACGATATAGGCCTATGTCGTAATGACGAAAGATGAGTAAAAAAGGACTTAATGATTTAGACTTAGGTCTTAGTGACAGAGGTTGAGTATTACATGTTTTAGTGTTATGGAACTTGCCTTTTCATATTGTACCTTTTCAATGTTGTAGATTGTTTTTGAGTATTCAAAGCTTGGTGTTTTGAATTGTGATGCATTTTTTAGGCCTGATGTTTCACCACATACAAATGTGTGAAATCCAACTTTCATACTATCATGGAGGTTTTGAATGCGTGTGTTAGTGTAAATGCATTTGAAGATCAAGACATGTATGTTTGAACAACTTTCCAAACCATTGAAAATGGATGGGATTTAAATTTCTTTGTTAAATGTAGTTTATTTGACTTATATGGAAAATGTGGCTACAAGAAAATGTGGTAAAATAATTACCCATTTTTTTGGTTCAAAATTTTATCTTTGGATGAGGATATACAACATTGTTGTCATTTTTTAAAATTCTGATTTTGAAGGTGAAATGAACTATTTAGTTCCATTATGGGTACATGAAAGAGAATGTGCTTCAAAAAGATATGAAAACAAAAATCTTGCAAAGTTTTCAACCTTTTGTTAATTGCAAATGATTAAACATTGTTGTTTTCCCACATTTCTTGAGGTGCCAAGTTTTGTTCCTTTAAGTTTTGATGTAATTTTTAGGTTTGATTTGTCACCATGTACAAATGTATGTAGCCCAACATTGTTGTCGTTATGGGGGATGGCGTTGAATGCATGTTTCTGCATAAATGCATTAGTTCAAGATCAAGGTAGGTATGCTTGTGAGTAAACCATTGATATTTATGGATAGGATTCATGTATCTTTGTTTCAAGTAACGTGGTTGACTTACATGCAAACGTTCATTATTAGAGGATTCCAAATGCCAATAGAGAAAATGAACATATATGTAGGGAACCGATGGCTTTGGGATGCACACCATTAACCTACTTCATGAAGTTACAAGTATCATCCAATTTGGATGTTATATGTTGCAAATTATTCTTTTATTGTTGCAATCCCATAAATAATACAAAGTTGTTAAGACAAGAGGTGAATCTTCATTCCAAGTAACTGAGTATGACTTGTTTTGTTGTGGGAAATCATGAAACATCATTATCAAAAGATTGATAAGAGCTCAAAGGAGTTGTACATGAGGTGGAAGAATACGATAGGGATGTGTAAAAATCAAGAACATAAGTACCATCTTTCAAACTTTCATGTGCATGTTTTATGGTTTCAACAAACTTTAAAATACAATCATTATGGTAGATGATTTAGGCATAAACTAACACTGAGTCTAAGTGATGCAAGCCCTGGTGACAAGGAACATGTTCTAAACGACATAAAATTAAATGAAATAGGCCCAACTCACATACACCCTAGTGACATATAGAAGCTCTAATGACATTTACATCAAACTAAAATGACAATAACCTTGGTGATATTATAAACTTTAGTGACATGAGTTTTAGTGGCATATGTCATAGTGACATAGTACACCAAGTTCAAATTGAAACAAACCTTAATGACATAAGCCTTCATGGCATAGTGATTAATGACATATGACTCCTTAGTGACATAGGTCGTAGTGACAAACCCAAGTCCTAGTGAGTGACATAGGCCACTAATGATATTATGTGACATGTGTTGAATGACATAGGCCACCAATGACATAAATGTTGATAAAACTAGTTTTAATGGCATAGATCTTAATGATTGAATTAGTTGTAATGAGATAGGTTTTTGGGCAAAATGTGTTGGATTTTATAAGGGTTAATGTATATAAACCATGATTGAATGAGGAGAGGGAGGGGGAGGAGGAGGTGGTTCAAAGCAAAGGGGCTAAAAAAAATTAACCCCATTGCACCTTATTCCAAAAATGCATGTAAGTGACACATAACATCAAATTAATTCAAGTTATTAAGGTTTAATATGACTTGGTGATTTACATAGGCCAAGCAGTGATATAAAATCAATGACATAATGCTTGGTGACTAACTAAGGCAGATTGTTAGTTTGTGAAGGTGGTGTATGGACCACCTTGCTATGTGAATGACCATGTTTGAGTGAAAATGAATAACGTGACATGTGCCATAGTGACCAATCTTGCTTGTGAATCAGATGTGAACATGTGCATGCATGGGGCAATGACTTGAATCTTAAGGAATAAGTTTTATGACTTAGTGACATGTAAGTTTTAACATGATATGAGTGACATTATAGTCTTTGATGATTGGGGTAGATTATCACACCTTTACCAAAGATAATGCATGGACCACCTAGCTATGCAAATGACCAAAATTATTCATGGGAAAAATGAAGTGACATGTGCCAAAATGACACAACTTTTAGGGATTCAAACTTTGTGAATTTTAATGTGATGCGTGATTATGATTAGAAACAAGAAAAATGGTAATTGGAAGATTTGGATTATGGTGAACTTTTATATAAATGACCTCCAAATCACTAATATATGTACTGACATGGAATACAATGATCAATCCCACCACCCAATTATAATGAGCCTAGCCACTAGTATTGCACCCTACAATGATGAATGTTAGTGTAAACTAAAATATAGAATTAAAGTGTGAAAGCAATATGTTAATTAAGCAAACTAGAAAAATCATTAATAAAAGTTGTGATTAGTCATGCATGTAATATAATGTGCTACACACATTGAAATTTTCTAAAATCACTAACATGGTTAATCACTAAAAAATCACTATGGATCAATGACACGAAGATTAATGCACACATTCTAGAATATCATTTGATGCATTCACTAAAAAATATTAACACCCATTAGAACAATAGGTCAAGTAGTGACAAGAAAATCACTATGTAATCACCAAAACATAAATATATATTTCACTTAAGGACTAGAAGGGATAATCCATTCATCATTGTTTTGGGTATAGTACATGCCATTATAGTAGATTAATCCATTAAGATTCCACCAATTGTTGCCACACAACCTTGTTCATTGGCCAATTCCACTAAGTTGGACAAGATGTCACTATAATGTCACTATGGTGGAATTGGTCTAATCCGTTTGAAATGAGTGGATTGCCCAATGGCTAGGACCTTGTTTCCTAATAATGAGACATAAAAAATCCTTAAACAATTCAATTGAGTAAATCTTGGAGCTCTTCAATTTGGATAACAAAAGAGATCCCCCTTTTTTGGTGAAGATTAAAAGTAGCATGCCAAAGGATAATTATATGAAGTGGTAAGTAGTTGAACCCAATGAGATACTAGACAACTTATAGGAGGATGATTGTCCATCTTCTTTTTGAAAGTTCTAAACAACAATACATCTACATGAAGATGATTTCCATTCTTTGATAATCTACAACAACCAAACACCCTTGGATGTTTTTGTGCTTGGAATTTATGACTACAAACATCATGGGAATAAACCAACATTTGGCAATTGCACTTAAGATGGTTTATGAAAGATTCATCAACCTTTGAAAATCTAGAAAATTAATGGCAATTTTGCATACATGTTTGATTCTTACATGGAACTTCAATCTATTGTATCAACCACCTTGTACCTCCCATACTAATGTCCACAAATTGATGCATGATAGTATGGTTAGTAGCCCCATGCAGCTTGGACACTGTGGTCAAGAATGACATTCCCATGGTGGGCACTTTCATTACATTTGGCTTTCAAATACAGTAGCATTTATAGTCAAACAAAAGTTTGGCTTTGTATAAATGGCCTATTAACCCAAATTGTTTACAAAAAAAAAGAAAAGTAAGATGTTTGAAAACTCAAGGAGGAACCAACAATTCATTTCATGTTTTCATCAGAAATTGTTGTTTGGAAGGTATTTCCATGTTGGCAAGCTTGATCTGGATGGGTGTTTGATGTTTGGATAATAGGATCAACTGGGACTGAGCATGGCATCACACGACACAAAGCTCGTTGGTGTTGGAGTTCAGTTCGAAATAATTCATTGTCAATGCACAATTGGTTTATGGCAGACCAACAAAGCTATTCCCACCATCCAAATATTGATGAATCAGAATAAATAAAATGATGGAAAAGATGTACAAAGAGGGTGAATTTTTTTTCACAAGGCAATTGATTATCAAGCTTTCAAGGTTTTTGAATAAAAGATGGGTACATGAACAACAAATACCTGAATTTCCAAATTGTGTTCATGGCATTGCCTTTCCATAGTCTTTGTCGCTTGCTATAGTAAAAAATGCACAGTATCCATAACAACAATAACAAACAATACAACATCATAAGCAAGTTGTATTTTCAATGCAAGATTTCTATTGAAAAACATGGTGATGATCCAAAGGATTATGGAAACAGTCTAAGGTTCAAGTCATGAACACTAATGAAATAGAGAGGATCATGTTATTTTACAATGATTTGTTGGTTTTCTGATGACAAAGATGAATATTGTTTCTCCAATGACTTCACATGCCTTCGTAAGTTATAAGTTTCAATTTGATCTATTGGCGATTCAACATTGTAGCTCCAGCCTGGCAAGCTCTCTTGCAAGGGATCTCCTCCCCTAAAAATTTCCCATGAATTTTTTCACTATTAAGCTCGGACACCCATAGACATTTGAACTTGATCCTCTACACTAGTTATTTTACCTAATTTGAATACATATGTAAAGATTTGACAATTATTTTCCCGCATTCATTTTCCTACCTCCCTTGACAGGAGGTGCTTGTAATCATTCATTTCATTTTAATCATCTCCTGAAAATGCCATCAACTTCTATTGTTTTGTTTGAGGTTGGGCAAAAACATAAAACTTAAAAAGATGAAAAAGAAAAATGGTTATGATATCTTGACATAAAGTCAAGGTTCAAGACTTTTGAACCTCCCACCATTTTCAACTATCTTATTTCCTTGAAATTCAATTGCATGAGGTTCATAGGTTCCAACCCCCCTTATCACATGAAGTTAGGTGGAAGTGTTACAAATCAATTCGACAAAAGGACGAAATATGACACACCTGTGTTGTGAAGTTGATAATGGGTTGGTGCCATTGCTACAAGTCAAAATTGATGATGGGTTTTTTAGTTTGTTTGCAATGATGGAGCCTCGCAACTGTCGTTTAATATTTTGGAGTGAAACATCATTTCTGGATCATATAAAGAGGTTTTGAATGTAGTTAGAAATTATGTATGTTGAATTTAAGATTCTATGATGTGAGTGAAAGTTTTAAAAATTAAATGGATGTTTTTCAAAAAGATATGTTCTAGAGATAGATTTCAGTTTTTTTTCTCCTTATATTCTTCTACACACATGAGGAAGTAAATCTTTGTTTTGCTTTCCATTATGAGGTTGCTCCCATGAGTCCCATGAGATTAACTATTGGTCTCTTACAATTTTGTAAAATTTTCAACATTTTGACATATTGTAAGGTTTACCCAAGTTTCGAAAAAAAAAACGAGAATTATTTTCTTTTTTAGGTTTCTTTACATAGTCTAAAAAGGCTCCAAATGAATCCCTCTTACTTTGACAACATCTCACAAAGCTTCCAAGAAGGGAAGGGACCCATTTGGATTACTTAAACTCTTGAGCTGCTATTAATATATTGACCTTGCCAAGTGTTGTTGAATGGAGGAGATGACTTGCTTTTGCCATGCAACATCTTGTTGCATGGTCTCTTGCATCCTTAAAGTTCTTCTCTTCATGACCTTGCATTTCTTTTTTTGGTCATGCAACACACATCATCATATTTCAGGTGACATGATTTTTCTTCACCACATTATTGCAGCTCCAAGCGTTGGATTTCATTCTAGAAGCTCACAAGCTTGATGATGAATCTGAAAGACAAGAAACAAAAACAAAAGAACAAAATTCTAGAATGCATGATGAAGACCATTGTGATCTTTTACACTACATGAAAAACAAGAACACAAGTTTTAGAAGATAACAAAAACATCATCATCATCATCATCAACCCAAGATATCATGGAAGGAGAAGATTCAGCACAAGCTTACCCTTTGTTTCAATCTTTTGAGGTTCACCATTGAACGAGGAAGTATTGTCATTTGTTGTTCTAATAATGCAATCTTGTCCACAATTTGTTGTAAAAGGCTTGTTGATTTTGATTCAAAAGTCTCTACTAATTGATTCATTATGTAGTCGATGTTTGCACATTGTTGTGATGAAGAGGTAGCCGAAGACAATGACAAATTCGGATCATCAACTACTATGGTCTCTTGTTGTTGGACTAGCTTTGCTTTTTGTGGTGGTGGTAGTGGTGGTGCCACTGGTGTCATCAACATGCATGGTAGAAAAGAAGAAGAGAAAGATTGAGCACCTCTAGTAGCTTGCATACTTGTTTTGTTTTCTATAACATCCAATTGATTTGTTGTTGCCGATGTTGTTTCTATTTCTGGTTGCCTTTGTTGTTGCTTTTTTAGGGTTCCAGTGAGCTTCTCCACTTGGGCTTTGAAATCTTGTCTTGAAATTGGCTTGGGATTAACCTTAGGTGCAACTACACATGAACTTGATGTTGACAAAAATGGATCCAACATGATGTTATGATGATCTGTAAAACTAAGCTTTCCAAACCCTTTTTGAGTATCTATTGCAGCAACATCAATGCATGATGCTGTTGATGTTGTTGTTGGAGAACACCTTTCCAACCATTTTGCAACATAAGTTGAACAAGAGCTTAGATCTTCCACCATAGTTGTTGGAGGAATTGTTGTTGCAGCAACTTGAGAAGTCTTACTAGTCCCACTCGATGAATTGTTAGACACTTGTAGGTGGTTCCTTGTCATGGTGAAAGACTCATCAAGGTTTTGCAAAATCTCATTTAAGTTTTGAAGCTTGCCTAAAAGCCTAACAGTAGAAGGATCAATGGTTGTTGCACCAACATCTTTGCCACCACTAGGCTTCATTAAGAGAGGAGTAGCAGGTTTGATGCCACATTTTTGAATGAGTTCTTGAAGAGTGGTGAAGCAAGGGGTGATTTGTGGGATTGTTGTTGTTCCTGAGCTTGCCAGAGAATGCATACTCGGTTGTAGAGCCTCAGAACGGAAAGAATTTCCTTTGTCATATGCAAATCTGTTTAGTGAAACGCCACTTCCCGTGGAAGTCAAAGATAAAAGTCGTTGATCATTGTTGTTGTATGAAGCATTAGTGAAAGTGCTTGTGGAGGTTGTTGCAAGAGAATGCACATTCTTCGTCATTGTTGCTGCTAGCCATGATGGTGAAGAGTTTTGTGGAGCTACATCAGGTCCATTGCAATAACCTTCATGGGGACTATTCAACCTCTGCAACTTTAGGAAAGAGTCTTGCACCTCCTCAACAATCGGCAACAATTGCTTTTTGTTCTCATGATGATGACTAGGAGAACTTGGAAACGAAGAAGAATTGAATGGAAATGGAACAATTGTGGCTTGCAATTCCATACCCTACTACTATTCCTATAGTAAGTTCTTCCTCATCGCAAGTTTCGTTCGTTCCTTATACCAACAACCCCCATGCATGCTTACAAACAACAATAGGGTCTTGCAAGCACCTGGAAATCAACAAAATTTATCAAGGTCACATCTATTCTTGAAAATTTTCATCAAATATGTTTGTAATGGGTAAGTTGTATCACCTAACAAGTAAGGATACATTTGCACTCCACCAACATCAATTACAAGCCCCATCAAAATTTCTTGAAACTTTAGTTCCTTATACAAGCTACTTAATTTGAATGAACCACCATTAGTAAATCTTCCAGGTTCCGATGTAAAAACATTCCAATTTTTTTTATCACAATCACATACCCCCTAGAATAATGCTATGGAAATTTTTGTGATTATAAAAATCTCCATTTAATACAATGAGTATCCTATTTGGTTATTCAAATAAAGTGATGTGAATTCTATCAATAACACTTACAATGTTCTGCAATCCAATGATATTTTTCAAAAAATTTGTGATTGAATGCAACTAACTTGTGCTAGGAGTGTGAATATAAATACCAAATAATTTGTCATAGTTGGCAAGTGTTTTACATATCATGATTATATATTCCCAAATTATTGATGTTTCAACATTGTACAAATCTACCATTCACTCTAGAGGAATTCCATGTGCTAATATGTACAATACAATCTTCAACACCTTTGAATTTGATAAAGGAGCCCATATAAACATTTTAGCATGTGATTTTAAAAATGGGTGCAATTATTCCAAAAGAGTTTGAAAACCCAAAAATGTCATTCTATAAGCTTGCAAATATTTTCTATCCACATTTGTGGTGTAGTGTGCCAAACACCTCTTTCAACAATGTCAAAATTTAACCTTAACCACATTCTTTAAAGACATGTTTCCTTGTAATAAATAGAAAATAAGCAAAGGAAAAAAAAACCTTTCAACCAAAGAATGTTCTAAAGACAAAAAATGCTTGTGCCCTTTACATTGTGAAGGCTTTAAAAATTAAACATGAGAAACAAAACAAAAGACCAATAGTAAATGCACTATTGTGGTGATCCATTGTGTCAAATTTTTTAAAACAATTAAAAGAAATCCATAACTACATTGAAATTTGGGGCGTGTTTCAAGGCATGGGAAAGCTCACAAGTTCTTCCTAAAGAAAGAGAAAAACATAATTTTAAAATTTTACTTAAATTATTAAACCAATTACTTTTCAAATTAGTGGTCCAAATGATTGGGATATAAAAATTACAAAATCATCTTATAATCAAATTAACGCCCATGGGACTAAAATGAACCCAAAATGACCCCATGGTAAATAAAATGGGTGGTACAAGGGGGGGGGGGTGTAACTAAACTCTCCCCCACCACATTAATGGTTGTGGGCTACATAGCCAACAAATAACCCTCCCATGTGTGTGACCTAAGAGGAGGTATCTTAAACTTCATCATTCATCACCGTTCTGCTTTTATGACTTTAATTTACAACCAATAATGGTTTTGATTAAAACATAATAAACATGTACAATGAAAATACCTTCAACAATGGAATTATTTTGATCGTTGTGATTTCATTTTTGTTAATCAAAAAACGAATTCACCTTTGCATTAATCCATCATCCATGATTTTATTGAAAAATCACGCCCCAAAAAAAATAAAATTCAAGAATTCATTGAAATTATTTTCAGGATTTTAAAATTATACAAATGCAAAATGAAAATAAAAAAAAACCAAATTTAACATTATAAAGATGCATTACATGTACACATGCACAAAATGTTAAAATACAAAAGAAAAAAAATAAAAATTTGGTTAAAACCTAACCCTAATACATATTTTGATATTAATAAAAATACACCATACAAAGCCAAAGTAACAAAATTCATTTCAAAAACATGCTTGACAAGTGTACGTGCACAAAAATTAACAAACATAAGTAAAAATTAAAAAAATATTTTTCTTTAAAATACTTAAGCTTAATACATGTATTTTTGAATTAATTTAAAAAATTATGTACACCATGCAAACACAAGATGAAAAAAATAAAACACAAAAATCATTTTACAAACATCCTTTATATGCACTCATGAACACAAAATAATAATAATAATAATAATTTAAAAATAATAATAATAAAATAATAAAAATAATACATACCTTTGTGAAAAATGTTTGGTAAAGCTCCAAGTGTTCCAAAGTTAATGATTTTGAACTTTGAAAACTTTGTAGTAGTATTGATGTTGCAATGTGTGTAAATTTTACAATAAAAAACAATGTTTTATCCTTTTTCTTATACATATTTTTATTGGGGCATAGTTGCATGTTGTACCTTAAGCCACTAGCTTCAATTGTGGAGCTCCATATAGCCACACCTTGGTGCTCGAGGAGAGGGCAAGGTGGAAGGTTGTTGTTGAAGCTCCCTCTTGACCTTTGAAGCAACACATGTGCCCGAGGTTATTGTATCTGTTTTCTCTCACACTATTTCAATCCTTTGTGAAATGGAATTCTCATTCAAAGTCTATTATCAACAATGATTCTCACCTACTTACAACCACTTTGAATTCCACAAATCCTTTGTGAAATGGAATTCTCATTATTCAAAAGTCTATTATTGGACAATGATTCTCACCTACTTCAACCACTTTGGATTCAACAACATTTCAGAATTCTGAAAATGTTCACAACAAACATGTCATCTGAAATCTAAACATGGACAACCATATGATAAATTCTGGAAAAAAAACAGCCCATAAACTAAGCTCCTTGATCATCTCATCAATGGAATTAAGAAACTCAAGAGTCCATCCTCGATCCTCTAGTCACTGGAATTAAGGAACTCAAGAGCCTACTCTACAAGGGAGTCGTCGTGCCTTTGACAATAGTAGAGGGTCATTGTTGTATAATATGTAAAGGAGTAGTTCCTTATACACAAAAGCTTGATTAGTGTTGAGATTGAATGAAAACTTGTTTATGACACAAGATGCATATGAAGCTGCTATACACAAGGGAGGAACAAACACATTACTGCGTAGGGTTTGAATATTCCCACCTTATTCTGGAGATATCTCCAATCAATTTGAAATGGAATGCTGGGGTTCGTATTCCTCTTCCTCCCAACAGCTTGCCCACACCACTGGAAAGTCATCAGGAGCTTCTGTTGCATCGACAAATTCTGATTCTTCAAACTCAATCAAGTGAATGACATCCCACAGGACTAGTTAGTGTCCAGGAGTTGACGCCTATCAAATTTGTGTGAATAGGAAAGCATGAAAGAAGAAGCACTGTGCAGAGACTCCTTGCATGAAAATCTAATGTGAGCTTTTCAAGAGACTGTCTTAGGAGAGCAATGACCAAAGGTCATGTCAACACTATGTGTTATTGTGTTCTCAAATATACAGCGAGAATAAAGATACAAAAGGAGGAATCTAAGCTAACAAGGTTCGTATGCGCGAATCGGTTACAGAGCATCGCACATTTTCCATCAACTCCAACAAGCAACGACGGCCCACGACGCCACAGTGCGCGAGAAAGAGAGAAAGAGAGAGAGAGAGAGAGAGAGGGCAGCAAACGACGTCAGAAACCGCCCTCAGCCGTGCACGCTACGAGCGTGCTTTGCACCCTCGAGACCCAACCAACCACCGGGTTCGCTTGGATTGAACCATTCCCCCAACATTCCAGATCTCAGCAGATCTCGACCTTGGGCAATCGGAACCGCTAGATCTCTGCTCAGGTGCGAGATCCACCCGGAGACAGATTAGGGTTTGCAGCAACGTATGCGCAACGAGGAGGCAGGGCGCACTGAAGAGAGAGAGAGAGAGAGAGAGAGTCGGGGGGGGGGCAAAAGGAAGAGATTGTTTTTGTGATGTGTGTTTGTGAGCAGTTTGATTGGCGTTTTTGGCGGAGTGTGAGATACGGAATTGGTAAGTAGGTGTTCGAGAGAGAGGTTGTGAAGATGCTGGAGGTTTTGGTTTAGGATTTGGAACAAGAATCGACAGAATTGGTGGAGTGGTGTGGGAGAATTGGTGGTGGTGGTGGGGGAAGTGGGAAGAAGCAGGAGGCCATGGCGAGGGAGGAGGTAGTACCACGCGGTGTACGTTGTCAGGTGGTGGTGATAGGCGATCGTGGAACGGGCAAGTCTAGTCTGATTATCGCTGTTGCCACCGACTCTTTCCCTGACAAAGCACCTCCTGTGTTGCCGCCCACTCGTCTACCCCATGATTTCTATCCGGATCGTGTACCGCTTACAATCGTCGACACTTCTTCCAGGTTAGCCGGTTGTATCCTTCTCCTTCTTCCTGCAGCTCGTATGTTGTTTCTGGGAGGAACTTCTCTAGGGAGGGGTTTTGACAGATCTGGAGAAAAAATAAAAACAAAGATTCTTTCTTCCCCCGAGGTTTGACAATATATGCACGAGTGTCCAACTAGAGGCCGCTCCAACATATGTCCCACAGGCAGCAGCTCAATTGCATCTATTGTATCATTTTGGGATTTTTCCTCTATGCAGGAATTTTTGCAAGGGCATTTGGGACAGGACAGTTTATTGATGATTTGAAGTGGTGGTTCTTGCCCAGGCAAGAAGACAAAATGAAGTTGGAGATGGAGGTCAAGAAGGCTGATGCTATAGTGCTGACTTATTCGTGTGATCGGGCACAAACACTTGATCGGCTTTCCACCTATTGGTTGCCTGAGCTTCGACGCTTAGAAGTGAGCTGCCTCTCTTCTCTGAGCTGCTCGATGCCATGGCCTCTGGTATATCTTAGGGGGAGACAGTCCAAGTTGCTGGTAAATTTTTTCTTTTGTTGTGTTTTGCTAATGCTCTATGTACCCCTTTGTAGATCAAAGTGCCAGTCATTGTTGTTGGATGCAAGTTAGATCTCCGCGATGATCAGCAACCAAGCTTAGAGCAAGTGATGGCGCCACTGATGCATGAATTTCGTGAAATTGAGACATGCATAGAGTGCTCAGCTCTTAAGCAAATTCAGGTATTCTTCAGTATCCAAATGTGCAGTATTACTTTGTCATTTTGAGTTTCTTTTTCTTCTTCTGTAAGTAGTGTTTTGGAGTTCTGAAAAGGTGGGCCCTTTTCAACAGGAAATGTGCTGTGAATGCTCTCTTTTAATGTAGGTCTGCATTGGTTTGTGGTTCAGAACTCAGAAAGTTAAGCAACAATAACCTGCTGCTGCAGATTGCTGAGGTGTTTTACTATGCACAAAAAGCCGTACTACACCCCACAGCTCCCCTCTTTGATCAAGAAACTCAAACATTAAAGCCACGCTGTGTTCGAGCTCTCAAGCGGATCTTTATACTTTGTGACCAAGATAAAGATGGAGCTCTCAGTGACACAGAGCTCAACGACTTTCAGGTATCAAAATCTGCCAGGCATGTTGCCTTTCTACCCAAGAATGGTATTTGTGAGTACAGGAACTGACTTTCAGGTGTGGTTTTAGGGTTAGGGTTTGTGGCTTTGCTTCTAGAGCTAATGTGAGTTGAGATCTAGATGCTTGTTAAATATATTTCCAGTGGCCTTATGTTGGTGGAGCAGGTCAAATGTTTCAATGCCCCTTTGCAGCCAGCTGAAGTAGTGGGGGTAAAGAAGGTGGTATCTGAGAAAATTCCAGAGGGAGTGAATGGCAATGGGCTCACATTGACTGGCTTTCTTTTCCTCCATGCCTTATTTATAGAGCGAGGTCGCTTAGAAACCACATGGACAGTCCTTCGAAAGTTTGGGTATGATGATGAAATTAAGCTGCGTGATGAGCTATTGTTGAATCCTTCTTTCAAGCGAGCTCCTGATCAGGTGAACCTATAGCAATTGATGAAAGATGTCTCATAAAAAATACATATGTAGGGCTTATTTTGAATTAGATTCAATTTTCATGTGTTTACTGAGAAGGTGTGCCTGAGGATAACAAGCAATTTCTTGACAAGAAATGTCAGGAAGAAGCTCGACAGATCATGCTTGAGGCTGTACTTTGCAAGAATGATGTGTTGACCCATTCCTTAGACAGGACAACTAAACATACTCAATGACTGAGAGAATATTTGGAATACACAAGTTAGGTTGTGGATGACTCTGAAGCAACTTTTTTGTGTGAAGTACCTTTGTTGGTGTTATTTCTTTCATTACCCCAATGCATGCCCTGGCCCTCAAGTCCTCCATTTCCTGCCTAACACAGGCTCTTTGTGTGCAGAGTGTTGAGCTGACAGAGAAGGCCATTGGTTTCTTGAAAGGGGTTATTACGACTGCTGATTTAGATGGGGTAAAGATGAACCAACTTGCTGAATGCTAAACCTAATCATTTTTCTCTCCACTAGTCAACATTTTTACAGCAGCTAAAGTAGCATGAGCAGTGTTCAGGGTAGCTAAGTGAATCTGTGCTGTCATGGAGATGTGGCTTGAGAATCTTGCAGTTTAATTAGAGGTGGCTTGTCTGAATTATGAGATCTGTGATTTTAGGATGGTGTACTGCGTAGTCAAGACTTGGATGAGATTTTCTCAACAGCTCCATCCAGGTAAATGCCACTGAGTGTACCTGAGGTTTTTCTTTTTTTCTTTTTTTCCCCTGCTGAGCTTACCTGTCCTTGTACCATTAATTCTGCATATACATGCATACATGGTTGGAGAAGACTTGTCTTGTATGGAAGGGATCCATTTGGTGCAGTGAACCCCCTACGGCATAGTAATGAACTGATCTGTCTTCTAGGTGGTTGATGGTCAAGCTGATTTGGCACATCTAGGAAGGTCCTGCAATCTCACTCTCCTGCTGAGTTGCATGCCCACTTTCCCATCTACTATGTGTGCCTGTAAAGGTAGTATTTGGGAAATGTGTAAGTTGTAGGTGTTTTAGCCATCAGTAGGTGTGGTTGCAGTCTCAGGATATGCTAGCTGGATCAACCTCTTAGTATGTTGTGAATTATTCGTAGTTGTGCAGTAGATTCGTTAGGCTGATGAAAGTGGTTGGATCAAAGATGCAAGTCTTTTGACTGTGAACAAACAATCACATTATGTCAGGTGAATTCTGTAAGTCCTGCTCCCAAACAGATTGGAGAAACATTTGTTCATGGAATAAACTTCAACACAGTCTGGAGTGGAACAGGCAGAAAGATGATTAGTTGTGGTGTGATGGCAGCCCCTTGGAGGATCCAATCTATGGAAATGCTGTTGAGACAAATGCAGCTGGTGGAATCACTTTCGATGGGTTCTTGTCTCTGGTAAATCATTTTATTGGCTATAATTGCAGGCCCTATGCTGGCATGCCTTTAGGAGAAACTGTGCCTAGTTATCACGGAATTATGCTGCCAGTGAAGCTGGTCTTGTGTCCATTCTGATGTGTATAGAGTGGTCGTTGATTTTTTGACTAGAAGAACTAATCATCTAATGTGGTTTGCTGTGGGCATGAGGGCTGTTTTTGCTGGCCTGGTCTAACCTGATCAGTGTGTGGGGTGGCTGTCAGTGGGCATTTATGACTTTGCTGGAGCCACAGAAGAGCTTGTCATACCTAATCTATCTTGCATATCCAGAAGACCCATCATCAGCTTTTCGGATCACAAAGCAAAGACGGCAGGATCAAAAAAGGCAACATTCACAGCGTGCTGCATTTCAGTGCTTTGTCTTTGGCCCAACTGGCACTGGCAAATCTGCCCTGTTGAATGCTCTAATTGGCAGGTATGCTAACTTTCAATGAACAGCCTTTAGTGCTAGCAGTTTCAATTTCTCCAGTTATTGTATGACAAATTCTCCTCATCAGGAGTATACTCCATCTGGATTTTGTTTGAGCTGATTATCTTATCGCTGCCTTGGGCTGTGCATTAGGCTTGGATACTTGCTTGTACAGTGGCAAGCTAAAATGAAATGGAGCTTGCCCTCACAAGCTTTTTGCAGCTTGAATGAGGGTGGTATTGACTTTTTTATTAGTTTTGTCTCTTGAGTGCTAGTAAACATCAAAACTGAGTCTTTCCATTGCTTCCAGAAATGCAATAGAAAGTTATCACACAAAATTTGCATAATTATTCCCCCTAAGTTTTTGGTTGATTATTATGTACTAATCTACGCCCACCATCAGGAGCTGACAAAGTCAGTATGTACTTCCAGCAGCTAGTTGCTGTTATTCATGCTGAAGGGGATGGTCTGACACTCTGTGAGTGGCACGCATGAGCTGATGACCACATTCATTGTTGGCATGTTAGTTTTGAGACCATGACAATTAAAGTGTTACCATCAAAGTGTTACTGTGGAGTTTTTCTCTGCTATCTCATAGATATGTTATGGTCTTGGGCTGTTCTCAAAGTTTTACCTTGGCTGCTACACAGCACACAGAAACCATGCTTGGGTGGAGTTCTCAATATTCAGATGGCCTCTATGACCCAACTATAATATTTGGTAGTTGACAGAGATTCCTTCAGGTTTTGTATATGAAATTATCAGTGTATTCCACACTAAATTTCACTAACCAACTGTGGCTGGCTGTTTCAAGTTGATCATTGCCCTGCTTATTTCTGAACATGATCATGATCACAGGCCTTTTAACGAAGCATATGAGCACACAGAGGGTGATACCTATTCCACAAACATGGTGGAACTAGATGGGGTATGTGTACATGTGGTCAGCAGTTGTGAAAATCATGACTTGTTTGGGATATAATAGATCATGAAGATGGTGGTCAGGGTCTGCATTTAGGGCCCTATTGATGTTGATGATGAATAATGCTGAGGCTCCCTGTCATAAAAGTGGAAGCAACACATGTAGAAAGATCTCAGTTAGTGGGTTTGCTGCATGTTAAACAGTATTTGAGTAATGCTAGACTCAATGTAACTGGAATTGCATTTTTTTTTGGGGAAGTAAATTTGAGGAATGTATTCTGTTATCCCATGGAAGTTTCTGGTTACTGACTTCTGTTGCGTAGACTTTTTACTGCTCCTTAGAGTTCTCTTGTTCATGCACATGTCTGGGCTTTTGCTTTGGAATTTGTAGGTGAAGAAAGCTTTGATCATGCGGGAAATTGATGAGGAATCTGTGTCAAACTTTCTGGAGAAGGGGAATGCTTTAGCTGCATGTGATGTTGCAGCCTTTGTGTATGATATGTAAGTTGCATCTGAAGCCTGCTCAGCTAGAGCAGAATTGTTTACAAAGGTCAGAAGATCCATGTTATGAGATCAGTTGTTATGCACTTGAAATTTTCATAACCTGTTCCAATAATAGGTGTGGTGGGGTGCATGGCATGGCAGTTCAGATGCTGTATCATGGAAGCGTGCTGTAGAATTATTGGTGCAGGTGGCAGCTCATGGTGAAACCAATGGGTTTGAGGTGCCTTGTTTGCTCATAGCTGCCAAAGATGACCTTGAGCCTGATCCTGCCATCATCCAAAGTTCTGCTCAGGTACCTATTCCTTTCATCCAATGGCTCTTCATTGGTCTGTAGTTGGCTTTATTGGCTGTAAGAAGAACACTATATACTGGTGCCTTGAAATTTTCACTTGTCTTGTGTCACTATCTATGCACAAAGAAGGCTAGTCACAAGAAGTCCCTGCACCAACCTGTAAAGCACTATGCCCCCTGGAGCTGTACACTTCTGTTCTCTGACATGCCATTCACCTGTAGATTGTTTAAGCCAACACTTCTGTGTGACTATCATTGTTCACTTTCCATCCAAAGGTCCCAATAGTTGGCATTGCAGTTGGGTTTCTTTGCTGTCATGGGTTTGGATAAATTGTGACTATCATTGTTCACTTTCCATCCAAAGGTTCCAATAGTTGGCATTGCAATTGGGTTTCTTTGCTGGCATGGGTTTGGATATTTATTGGTTTGCCCTTGAGCTATGCAAAGAAGTTACTTGACTGAGGACACTCTGAGGATATTCTTGGTTAGAACCATGCCATGTTGTTATGTCCAAGACCCCTGGAGTTTGATATTGTGTATATCTTCGTTATTTTTTATATCTCTACCCAGCGAATGTTTGTTTGATTCTTTGGGCAGGTTTGTGCTGAAATGGGAGTGGAAGCCCCTGTCCCAGTGAGTATGAAACTTGGGGATCTTGGCAACCTGTTTCGTCGGATTGTCAATGCTGCTCAACGACCGCATATGAGTATTCCTGAGACCAAGCTGGGACGACAGAACAAGATTAACCGTCTTTTCCTTCAACGCTCAATCACAGCTGCTGCTGGTAAATCTGGAACCCTTTACTTTCCAAGCAAGGACTCTCCCATTAATATGATTTGACTACTCTCAGCCAAGTTACTGCTGGTAAAGCTGAGATGCCATTTGTCTCAGCCAAGGATCCTATCCCTACCCTCAATTTATGAATGAGCTTCAGAGCTTTCCATTCTTGGATATGAGAGATAGAGATGTCTGACTGGTCTGAGTTGTTTGTTGTCTACAGTGGGAGCAACCTTGGTGGTGGCAGCCATAACCTTTTATCGAGTGTATTATGCAAGGAAACATCTGTCTGGTAGCTAGGGTGCCTTTCCATCATACATCAGCTTATCTGATGAATATTGTTGCAAGGACCAATGCTGGCAGAATCTCTTCTCAAGCAGTGCTCTATGGTTGGAGACAAGAAGAATTCAATCTCATCTTCCATCTCTATATCTAGAACTGTTGTGAAATTTGACTTGAATCCCGTTCTGTTAAATTGTCACAAGCTTGAGTGGCATTAGTTAATTTTTAATGCAAGGCAGTAAACAGCCCCGGTTCAATATAGGAAGAAAGTCCTTGCAGCAACAGAATGACAAAATATGAAGTCATTGACCAATTTCTGTGAGTTTAAACCAGAAAATTGAATGTTTGTTGAGGAAGATGTGTTCTTGAAGAGGTTTAGAATTTCTTGTTCCCATCTTTTTGTCATTTTTCTGTAATGGGAATTCTACTGATGTTCTTTTCAACTTACTCTTGGCCTTTCTTCCATGCAAGTCATGGACAAAACTGTTGCTTTTACTTTCTGGTCTATGAAGTGCTACTCCTCTTTTTGTTTTACATGGGATGGAATTTTTTCATATGCTTGTTTTTTCCAGAAGCCCTGACGAGTGGAGGACCATGAGCTTCTCTCAGCCACTGAGGTAAGCTATGTGTAAGCTGTGCTTGCTAGTCACCACAAACTACTAGGCTTTCCAGTGAAAAGAAATAATCCTTACATTTTTTTTCCCCCATGCTGACTAATAGAAACTATCCTTGATGCAGATCCAGTGATAAAGAGTTCTTGGATTTTGCTACCTCTGTTTATCCTCTGAAGGATGAAGGCTTCAGAAGACAACTCAAGTGGTAGGGGGGTGTAAAAGTGGTGGTGACGACTTTGTCTGCAGTGTTGTTATTCTTGCATTGAGCAAATCTTTTGGAAGATTACTTGATGAAATTATAGCGGTAATGATGGTGAACTATCTAATCGTGTGAAAAAGTGCAGAATTGAGACTTGCATCTGAGAACAGGAGAGAACAGGAAAGATATTGAACAGGAAAGCCCTTGTCATGTAAGTACTACATCCACATGATAATCTCATGACTGATAGATGATTTGCATTTTTTTTTGTGGATTGCAGCTTGTTGGACAATTCAGAATTAAAAAAAAGGAGGAGCAGCAATTTCAACAAGAAAATGACTTCAAATACACTTGCTGTTGTTTTTGTTGTTGTCAGATTGTTGTTGTTTGTCAGCTCAGAATTTTGGAAGATCTTCTAGTGTCTTTGCTAGGTATTTGTTTCTTCATGAACTTTATGCACAAACAGCAAGCAAGTTGTAGTGGAGTTGATGAAGCTTTTGTAGTTCACTCCACTCTGTTTTTCTCTGCTTTTGAAGAACTGGAGAGTTGCAGCTTTTAGCCATTGCATCAATATTGCATTTGAGCTTCACTTTGTTCACAGTGTTCTGGCACAGCAGTCAGTGAGTGGGTGGATAGGTGTGTGGAGTAAAGGGCAGACCGAAAGCAACATCATGATCAGGGAGAAACCAAAGTGGTTGCAGCATGATGGGGTCCAGATCTTGTCTCCAGATGTTCAGTGAAATGGGTAGTAGTGCTTTGTGACTGCAGATAGTGATCACATGGTATGAATTCATCTCCATTTTTTTGTTTTCTAGTAGCTCTATTTTATAAATTGCTTCTGTCCTGCATTCATGTTCTTACCTGCACAAATAAAATAATGAGAGGGATACCTTACCTTCTTTTGCATGTACGAGTCCTCTAGTCTATTTTTGAAGTGCTGGAAGCTTATGATGACACTTGCAAGTAGATTGGAAGTGGGAGAATCAACAATTTGAAGAGTGCAACTGCTGACATGACTGAATTCCTTTAGGAGTGCCCAGTGGAGTGTAGTTTGTAAGCATTGCATTAAGCTATCAAATTGCAAACCTTCTTCCATTTTCCTTGCTTTTGGTCAAAAGTCTGACATGTGTCAAATGCGGTGTACTACTCATGGGCATTTCACTTGAGTCTGTAGCACCTTAATGCTAGAAGTAGATTGCACCTTATGGACAAAAAAACTGATATTTATGTAATATAAAATGCTTAGGGCATCTTCACTGACAGCAGTGAAATGGCCAGTAAACTACATGTTGGATGAAGCATAGTAGTCAGTAGTGAATGATTTATTATCTCACCTATTTCAAAGATTTACTCCATTGTTGTACACCTCATTTTATTTCATATCATGTGCAATTTTCTCCTAATTTTTTTCTTTCAAATATTTAGCAGAGGACAAATGGGTATTATATACACGAAGAGAAGGAGTTAATCTGAAGTGCAATTATGTTGAAAAATGAAGTAAGATGAATGTAATTGTCATGGCATGGGACCTTGTGTATTTTACACCTTTATTGGCTTTGACTCTAATGGAGAGACTATGGAACAAAGTTTGTTTTTATTTGGTCACATTTTAACTGTCATTGGTTTGAATCACTATTCGGTGAGTATGTGATTTTGTTTATAATTTCCAGGTATATGTATTTTGTATATTTCAGAACTGGAGAATGCCCAGTTCTGGGTTTTTGAAAAACAAATCAGGATCAAAGAATTGCTGGATCTGATCTTTTTTTAGAAAACCTCAAAGGATTGATGGGTTTGAATGAAAGAACTGGTAAAGAATTGGTGATTTTGTGAGCAGTTATGTGACTATTTCAAAAAAAATAGAACCATAGTAGGGCTGTTCTGAGAATTCAAGTCCAATCCTCAACTCCCAATGCTTGTCCCTCTCCTCGTGCTGGATCCTGTTTCAAGAACAACACTGAATGTTTCAATTCTGAGGTCTGGATTTTGTTTCAAGAACAAAAAGAAAAAGACACTCTCTATGTCTGACAATTGCTTCCAGTTGCACCTGTGTCTGAAACATATGCTTGAATGATTTCATTGATGAGGTTCCAGTATTTTGCAGGATCCTTTCGACTTTCTCTGGCATCTAACTCAGAATTGATGTTGTATTAGGATTATGCTTCATAGTGGCTTCTAGAAAGCGCTGCCTTTCCTGGATGCCCAGCTTTTTAGGAGCTGAGTCTTTTTCAAGTTGGCCCCCTCGAGGATTCTACAAGTAAGCATGTCCCTTTGGCTCAAATCAGGTGGTTGGTGGAGAATTCATGAAATTGAGATCCCAGGATATGTCATTGAAAAGAGGAAGAGAAGGCTGAGAAAAAAGCTTGCAAGAAAGAGGCAAAGATTCAAGACACTTCAGAGAAAAACAGTTCAGCAGGCTGCCCAAATTTAGCATTGTAAATTTAGAAAATACGGGTTTAGGACTTGGATATTTTCCTTCTGGGTTTGAGAAAGGGAGACTTTAATCAGCTTTTCTCACAATCAACATGTCTTATTTTGTTGAGGTACCTGAGCTCTCCTTGAAGATGTATTTAGTTGAAATTCTTATTTGAATTCACATGACTGTGGGTATAGATTGACCTCTCTCATGTTTTGTACATGTAATTTTATAGTCCTTCTACTGCAATTGTTTAAAGACCTTGTTGAAAATTTTCAGAAGGTGGATGTGAGACATGACTTCCCATGGATGCAGCTGGAGAATGACCCAAGATATGGAAGGAGCAGCAGAGGAGCGCTACAACTTATGTTATGTAGCATCCCTGAAAACTTGTGCATCACTTCCATGCTCTCTGTAAGTGATCAGTTGCAGTTGGAGTTATGGAGTAAGGAATCTAGCAAAACATGTTGGGGCTTCTTGTTTCCCATGGATCTATCAAAAGTGAGATAGAATTGTATTTTGATGTGTGAAGCAAGAAAAAGGTTGTTGAGAGGTGGGATTGAATTGTGTGTGACTTTTGCCATGCTAGCTTGGGTTTAGGGTTTAGGATTTAGCATACAATACCCAATGGTAGTTCAGATTGAAACCCTTCTGAATTTTACAAACAACATTTTGAGGCCAAGAAGGGAGTACAAAGGATCATCCCAACGTTGTTCCTATTCATCTTTTGTCAAGTTGCAATGTTGATTGCCTAGGTTGAGAGCTTGCGATGTTAAATCATGATTGTGCTTGCACGAACCTTATTTGCTAGTTGTGACTAGTCCTATTGAAACATAATATTTCATAGTTGCTTGTATGATTTGGAAATGAATTTATATTATGTGAGAAAGATGAAAGCAAGCTTGTATGTGAACTTGTGAGTGTGTGGCTGTAAATATGAAACAATATGATGTGGCTACTTATGTGAGGTCCTAGCATGATGTTGGGAGGATGGTGGCATGGCAATAAAGTAGCACAAAATCTTCAAAAAAATCTAGATTTACATTTGAAATTCCAAGGGTATGTACCCCAAAGAGGTGCCTTAACTCAATGTTTTCCTAGCATCTATATTCAAGTTCCTTGTTCCAATATTCAATATTTGTAAACTTACTAAAGTTTCTTTTTTCTTTAGGATTCCCTCTACTCCTTTGCCCTTTCCTTCACCAAAAATCTTGAGACCTTCTCCAACATCGCCAATTATTTTCAATTTTCTAGAACTTCTAATGTAGGTGCAAGAGTGTGTCTATCACATGTCCATGTCGAAGTGTTGTGAATGAATTGACTCCATGGAAATCTTCAATAGCAACAATCTCCAACTATACCCAAATGAAGCACTCTTGTATGAACATCATACTTATATCCTTTGATTTCTTGAAAGTACATGTAAATAGAAACAAGTCAATGAATCAATAACAAAGATTAGCAACTTGAAACTAACATGCAAATTCAATTCAATGGAATCCAAGTTGAAGCACATAGATTAAAACAATGATGAAACATGCATTTCATTTCTTGATTATTGTATCAATGATTGAAATTGGAAACAAAACTTGAAAAATCAATTACAAGTATGCAAGCAATATGTTCTCTAGAAACAAAATAGATTCATACCTCTTTATAAACAAACCATGATTGACAATTTGAAATAATAACATACACCCTAGGTAATTGTAAGTTACAATATGCTTAAATGTATGTTGTAGGGTCATTTTTTCAAGATTACTAATGATTAAAGTAGTCCCCAATGTTATTTGTTTTGCAATATTCTAAAATGGCACTCATTTTTTTAAAAAAAAATAATTTTATTCAATAAAAATTTGCTAAATCACATTCAATTTTTTTGTGACCACATGAAGTATTTCATAAAATCACAACATTCATTGCCATAATATTTATGAATCTTGTAAATGGACTTTATAACATTTATTGTTGAGAATCATTTGGATATATTTTTGTTTTCCAAATTGCTATGGTTGATTAGGTAGCTAAAACAATGATTTAAAATTTCATTTCAACAAAGAAAATAACAATGTAAAGCCCTAAAATTGCAAGATTTTAAAAAGTCCTTTTGGGGAACATCTTTATTATTTTTGTTGTTCCTTCGCATTTCATTAAGTTTTATATTGTGTAAGGATGTAATTTTGCTTGAAAAATAATAATTATGTGACTTAATTATCATGGGAAAAAGATGTTGTCAACAAAAGAAAAAAAAATTGGTGTGAAAATTTGGTGAAAATGAACTCCTTGTAACAAAAAGAAACGAGGAAAAGAAATCACACGCCAATTATGCAAGTGAACTACTCAAATTACATCTTCCATGAAATTATTACATTATGATATGCTCAAACAAAGGTGAACAAATTGATTGAACTACAAAATTACTATTCAATCAAGACTATGGGTGATCAAGGATTAGAAAATTCTAGTCTCATTCTCTCAAGCTCAACTGGTCCCTTCGAAGGCAAACACACAAAAAACTGAAACAAGTATTCCCATCCCTGATGAACACAATTCTATAGTAGATTCTAGACAAAAACCCATTACACATGATTCGAATATCCACATAACAATACACAATGCGATAACTTAAACATGAAATAATTTTCTCCCCTTGTTTGGACATTGTTATCCCCACATACTCAGGGAGATTCCATTTTTTGACAATTTGTTAGAGTGTTACAAAGATGGAACAATGTCTTGTATTCCCATTAGTTATTTCCTAAGATTGGACTTCTTCCAAAACAACAGTTTCAACCTTGGAGCTCCCAATTACATGGGTATTTTTTCTCTTAACAATACAAACACACACACAAAAATGGAAAGCTATAACATTAATAACCCCACACTTTACGATAGGGACTCCTTTTGAAACCCTAAACCTTAGAGCTAGTCATCATATCTTTGAATCAATCCCTACATTCTACTACTCAACCCACACTTCCTTTGTTGAAACACATGTGTAGCAAAGATCAAATGTTTCTACAAAGAAATATAGGTGCACAAATGAAGCAATCTTCCTCCTCTTCCACTTCTAAAAAAACACCAAACACTAAAAGTTTTTCTAAGGTTCTTAAAATCACTCTACCAAAAATGAAAAAAATGTGGTACTTAGCTATGTCACACATGTTAACCACTCCTCCATATAATGTTGATTCCCTAGAGTTGCACACATAAAACCAATGAAACTACACCCATTTTCACATAACAAGAAGAATGCACCTCCGAGTTCCAATGTTAAGCACCACAAAAACACAAAATCCAACTATTATACATAAATAACAATAAACAAAACCAAACACAAGAAAAAAAAAAACAAAAGAGCCCATGATCATCATCATTGATAGTTGTCGCACACAACCACCTAGTTCGTTAACCATGAATAATGAACGCCAAAAATTGACAAGCTCAAACAATGTAGTTGAAATGGATCGTTTGCAAAAGACACTTGAGCCTTAAATCCACATCACATCTTTCAAGTGCAAAAATGAACCATTATAACTTGCAAATGTGCCCCCGTCACCCCTCTCCCTCCCCCGTTCCCCTCTCTTGCAATAATAATAAATCATTTTTTTCTTTGTGTCATCCATGATGAGTAAAAAGACAAGAAAATGAAAAGAAAGTAGAAATCAACTTATATAGAAAGGTTGAGCAAATGAAAAAAACACAAGAACTAGATAAAAACTAACAAAACAACATAAAGCACTTGGGTAAATTCAATATAAAAAGGAGCCAAACCCACCTTGAGAATTCATGAATATAGTTTTAATACCCTACTTTAGCAATTCACAATTTGTTACAATGTGCTTAACTTATGATGAAATGATGCAAACAAGAAAAAATTAATCATTAGTTTTAATCCTTCCAAAATGTTTTTAAATATTTGTTGTTCATCATATTGTTGTCAAATTTATCCATGGACTACATTGATATATGAAAAACATTATTGTATAATTACAACACACATCTCCACATGTGATGAAATAACATCCAATAAATCATAAAATCTTAAGCAATGGTTACATATTTGATTATCAACATACTAACTTGTAGTTGCAAAGAAGGTGATGGAATGTAGTACTTTGCAAATGAACAAATGAAAATAAACACTTAAAAGCTGAAAAAAAACCAATAAAAAAAAAAAAATTGACACCCAAATTTGCAA
>Ga0209611_10003227_pt1 | contig 28476 bp, 19 predicted proteins | sample S1TSphgellanicum_3_FD_187693 | JGI IMG/M metagenome (GOLD analysis project Ga0209611, IMG submission 187693) | Host-associated microbial communities from peat moss isolated from Minnesota, USA - S1T2_Fc - Sphagnum magellanicum MG (SPAdes) (version 2) | ecosystem: Host-associated > Plants > Peat...
AGGATTTGCGGTCCCCTTCTTTCTCTCTCTTTTGTGCTTGGTTGTGATCTGACAATACATCTTTCTGATTGTGAGTGAATAATTTATAGTAGTCAAAATCAATTTCATTTCCATGTTTCGTCCTTCAATTCATGTTTTTTTTTCCTTTCTTCACAAATTTCCCAAAATCTAACATTGGAAGATATGTATGGGACACATCTATGTTCATACCCAGTTTTAGTGTCTTTATTCCAGGAACTCTTTAGGTTTTCTATTGCCCCAAGCTAATGGAGGTGCATGTGTAGATTTTGGGTACACCCATCCAATTGATGATGGGCTGTTTTGAAATTACCCATCTACTTGTTGGGGTGTCTTCTCAAAACATGAATTTTGGATATAACTGATTTAATCATGCCTCTATATCATTTTTTATTTTTTTTGGTGGTTATCACTTGCCTTTCTGTATCACAGAGGTTTTTCATCACTATGAAATGTACAAAAAATGCATATGACTAATTTTTAAAATGAAATCTGTTTGATAAACATACAAATAATTAGCTTCAATTCCTTTCCTTGAAATCTTATTCAAATGAGATTCTTAAAAAACTGATTTGTAAGATTATCAAGATTATCAAGAATTGATTAAAATAAAACACATCAAATTTTAAATAAATTAAAAAAATTCATATAAATTTTGTTTTTTGAAATATAAATTTCTAAAATGAATTTGATGAAAATTTAATTATTGTAAAAGAAATTCAATAAAGTTTTGATGAAAATGTAATAACAAAAAGCATACTGAAATGAATTTGTAATTTGATTAATTTGTTTGTATTCTTGTTTGTATTCTTTACTATTGCCCTAAGACAGTAGACATATGCATGTATGAATTTAGGTTTTACCAAAGGATGTATGGGGTAAACACAACTGGTTTTAAGGTTTAGTTTGGGCAAGTGCCAGGACCTCATTAGGTACCACTTTTGGTTCATTGCCAGTTCCAACTTGTGACCTTTGGATTACACAAAAGCTTTGCAATTGATTTACACAAGATTGAAAGTTTAACACCAGCAAAGATTAGGAGAAGAATTGAGCATAAAGAAAGAGGGAATACTAAGAGTGAAGATGTGTGAGGACATTGCAAACAGTGACAGAAACAACATGATCACACAAAATTGTAAATCCTTTGTTTGTCCTCTCTCTCCGAAAACAGAGTTTTGGTGGGTTATAGATTTTTGGTATGCAGAAAGTTTTGCTGCTGGTGGAAAGGAAGAAGCAAATGGATTGTAATTGTAAATTAGCTAATACGCCACATATCATGTGCACACCACCTTGTTGCTATACCATGAATGCACTTGTGTGCGAAAGGATATGTGAGTTAATTGAAGGGGGGGAAAAAAAAACCTAATAAAATGAAACCAAAGCTTCTAGCAGCTAAACCATGGTGGTGCAAACACCACGTTTCGTTGTCCAAAAAACTTTGTTCTGAGAGAGAGAGAGAGAGAAAAAGCTAGAAATACTATTTGGAGGTTGTTTGTAAAACACCCAGTAATGATAAAACTGCAGAAGAAGAGTAATCACTAGTTTGATTGTGTGTTTGATCACAATCAGCAGCCAGTTGTAAAAGAAGTTGGATGCTGCTGCTGCTGCTGCTGTAAGCTTGATTTACTAATGGATTGATTGGACAGGATATTGATGGTGGGATTTTTGTTGCTTATGTCAAGAAATCAAAAGGGAATTTGAATCAACAACTCATATGTCTTCTTCTATCTATTATCTTGGTTCAGTCACGGTTAATGACATTTCATTAGAAACTGGGCTGTCATGGGGATTATTTGGTATCTCTGTGTCTGGAGTTGTTGATCCAACTAAACTCCAAGGATCATTCACCGAAACTGGACGTTGAGCAGATTCTAGATGTGGCTCCAAAATAGCCAATATCACCTGCAGACAGCAGAACACACCAAAAAAACACCAGACACCTGTTTGTATCAGAAAAAATGTGTCAACAAAATTATCTGGACTTGCATGCTTTGAGGTCTAAACCACATCGAAGGGATTATTCTCAATTGCATGTGATGGATGATCTAAGATCTCCAATTAATTAAAATATAATTGTTATTTAAATACTAGAAACATCATCATCCTTGGACGAATAATTTAGATTAAAAAAGAATCCTTAATTAATTAATTAAGAAAGAGTTACCTTCATTGAGGGTCGGAACTCTTTCTCATAAGCTGCACACATGATAGCCAGCTCTGCCATGTCTTGATAGATATCCCGGGGATAATTGCCTTCTAGCTGTGCATCTATTATGGTCTCAATCCCTCCTTCTTGTAGCCTTGGTGTAGCCTGCATCGAGAATCAATTGCAAACAACAACATATCAGAGAAAACTATATGCTAAAATTTCAATTTGCAGCGCCTTGAGAGAAGGTAGCAGCTGTCACTAAAGACACAAATTTTGCAGCACACTCAATGAAATTGGTAAAGGGGGTTTATATGTAAGTGTATTCATTCATAGCAGTAAATTCTTGGATTCAGTAATTCCATCATCATCGCTCAAAGAGATTCAACTCTGGATGGTTTGTAACTCATGTATGTGGCCCCAAATTTCAGACTGACTGGCTGACAAGCACATGTATGTATGTACCCATTGAACTAGATTATTGAGTTCGTCCCCTTGGCTGTTTCCATTGATAGCTCTTTGGCCAGTTATAAGCTCCAAGAGAACCACACCATAGCTATAAACATCACTGGCCGGTGTGAGTTGCCGTTTCATGAAGTATTGTGGATCAATATACCTGAGCCAAAGACGCCCATCAGATCAACTTGCAAATTTCATGATTTTATTCAAACTTAATAACCAACCCTTCATCAGGGCTGCCTGAGAGGTCCAAATTTTCTCTGACTTTCTCTGGAAAGAATCCAAGCTCAAAAAGGTTAACACAAAACCACAGCTTGTAGAAATACATACATGCATGCATGCATATTTATTTATGTATGTATATTTATATATATTTATAAAAGTTAGTGGAATCTTGTAAGATAATAATTTATTATATAAGTAATTACTCACCCAGCAGTGCCAGCCAATCTCGTGGATACATGAGAGAAAAACTCGGGAGTTTCTCTTGAAATACCAAAATCGCTGACTTTTGCAACCAAGTTTTCGTCCAACAAGATGTTGCTGGGCTTCACATCTCGGTGTATCACTGGTGGATCCTGGAGCATTTGTCACAAAAGGAAGAAGAAGAAGATCAATGTCCAACACCCAAATTTGGCAAAAACCAATCAAGGAAAAAACCCATCAATTATTATTTACTACTTGTTCAAATTGTTTCTTTCTTCTCCAATGGATTTGTTGATTGTGTGTCACCCTTTAAATCCAACAAATTGAAGCACATATATATACAAGTTACAACACAAATATGAAGTTGGTGGTAATTCTACAACTGATCTCATCACTTTTGAAATTGGGTTTTCAAGCAATGGAAAATACTGCAAAGGAGTGGAGGTAATCCAGCCCCCGTGCAATCTGCACTGAAATTTCCAGCCTCTTATACCAATTCAAGTATTTGGCACCCTTTCTTGCTGCAAGACCCACATGCCAAAATACAGAAACAAGCCTGGTTCAGCTCAACAATTTGCGTCAGAATCCCAGCAGCATTTCAGTACCACTCAAATCAGGAAAGTTACCATAAACAATCTAGACTTTGACGCTGCAAATGTTTGGAAATTTTATCATCAAAATCCAGTTGACTCTGCAGATATTCTACTTACTGAAAAGATGCCCGTGCAGGTTCCCATTTTTCATGTACTCATACACCAGTATCTGTACCCACCCAGATGAAAAAACTTTCAATGAGTACCTTGAAGCCAAGGGTTTCAATGAGTACCTTAAACTCTAAACCCTAAACCCTTGGGCTTCTGCCTCAACAGATGGCAGAAATTAAGTCTACTTATACAGTTAAATTTTCCTATTTAGGAGAACTCGGTTGCGGTTTGCCACTGTAAACCAAACCTGGAAACGTGGGAAAAGGGGAACAACAAACCTACCTGCAAGTGGCTTTCATCACAGAATCCCTCCAAGCGCACCAAGTTCTTGTGATGCAACCGACTTAGTAGCAGCACCTGCCACAAAGAATTTGAGGGAATTGTTGTGTCATGAGTACATGAAATCATGAACAAAATGCAAGTGTTTTTGAGGTGTTTCTAGGAGTGAACATGCACCGTGTATGTGTATTTAGTGATGGACAAAAGAATGGAAAACCAAGCAAATTTTCAGGTTACATAACCTGGCAATTATGGAACACCAGAAAATACAATATCAGCAACAATCAAGCAACTACTCTTTCTAGAGATTTGAGAAAGGCAGTTAGTAGGCACAACAATATGTTGATGGATTCATGAACTGGTCACAACAATTTCATCTCCTCATGCTATTGATTACAAAGAAGAATTTTCGTATCAAGTGTGGAATTTGCAGAAATGAGAGTGGTCCAAAACATTTGTATGTGCACTTGTATGTAACATACCTCATTCTTGAACTCAGATTGGCTTTCAGGAGTATATGCAAAGCCTGAACCACGTTTAATGGCTAAGGTCCTGCCATCAGGAAATGTCCCAATAAACACTTTCCCAAATCCTCCTGACCCAATCTCGTGTTCTTTGTCGAACCCATTTGTTGCTTTTGCTAGATCTTGCAAGTTGAATCGCTTAACCCCCTTGGGAGCTTCCCAAGTTTGAACATCATGTGCTGGTTTCCCCACATGCACACACACACAAACGAAACAAATTGTTGATAAACTTACTTAATACATCAATGTGTGCAAAATATATATTGAAAGATTTTTCCAAGCTTTTTTTCAAGTTTACAAGCATCTTCCATTAATCATTTCTGGATCTTTCTTCCACAAGATGATCATGAAACTCCTCCCAAACTTGTCATATTTACCTCTGGAAACAAGTAACACAGAAAAGGTAGCTAGTACTAGGTACTTCCCACTAGGTGGTACCACTCAAGCATGGGTAGTAAATCCACATGCTAAGATTGATAACAACCCTTTTGCTATCACAATTCAATAGGGTTTTAACAAATCCTCTTTAAAATTACAATTGAAATAGTCGTGATCAGGTTTGTAAAATTGTTGTTGTTTTCGGCGCATCCACAAGAACAAGAAAATGGCCATTGCAAGAAGCACCACCACTGCTGCAATGCAAATTCCCACCACAGCTCCTGCTGGAAACTTTTTGGATGTCGATGATTGAACTGCACACAAGAAAGACGCAGAGCAATTTTATTCCCAGTTTAAATCATTATCACTCAAAATTGTTGGCCCCCCCCCTTTCAGATCACTTGTACAATCATAACACTAGATAGAGAGCACTGGGAAAGTGCACACTTTGTACTACCCTAGCTCAAAGAACAAAGACAGTTTACGTTGTTGCATGGATGCATAATCAATCACACTTCGAGCTAATCCAAGATGGAAATTTTGTGCTATGAGTTGGGATTTGGGTATAGAACCTTGATAGCAAATGCAGAGAGTGGAGTTGATGAGATATTGGTTTGGAGGACAAGGTGGACACTCTGCCAAAAAAATTGTGGTGAGGAAAAATATTGAAAAATTATTATAGTGTTGTTTGCATTAAAAAGATGGGTGCAAAAGAGCAGCAAAACAAAAAGTCTTAAAGGTTGAGATCCATTTTGAGAACTAGGAGGGATGATGGACATGCTCAAGTGATTTTTTTAAAGCATCACTACAAGAAAATAGTGTCCTTTTCAACCCGATGAAACGACTTGGGTTTGGGTTTAGCAACTTGGGTTTTGCACAACCAGATTCAGCTCACCATTTGCAGCTACGTATCGTTGGAAGGCTTGGCAATTGAGTACCCCAGCTGTACAATACGTGTCTGTACCAGTCTGGTCCGTAGAGTTACTAAAACAATTTCCATAGATTTTAGAGTCCCTGTAACAACACCACATTTCCAAAGATACCCAAGTTTTGATTTGAAAAGAGTTTTGATTATTCTTCGTTTCTGCTAGACGTTACAATTACACTGTTGTTGGGTTTAGGGTTTAGGGTTTAGTACCAATTTAGGGGTGCTACCGATTTCTGACAAAATGGCCAAAGATTATTATACAAGTTGGGTAGGTGGGGGGAGAGACTGGTCCAGTGACATGCACATACCATGCTAGGGTTGGGCCAAGCAAAGGCTTGTTTCCTGTGAAGTAGTTGCAGTCAAGTCCTCTGCAAAAATTATCAGAGAAAAGCCAAAATAGTTTACTCTCCAATTCAGATCTCAAGTCCCGGGCCAAAAAACGCAAACAAAAAGTCTAATTTTTCCCACAGTTTGAGTGGGCTTACACTTCAGTAGCTTTCGTGTTTGTGTTGTTTATAGAGGGAAGTTGTCCGTAGAGCTGGTTGTCACTAATGAACCTGCTTGAAAATTTAAGAGGATTAGGGCTTTATATCGATCTCAAATTTTACTTTACCCAAATGCTATACAATTGATACATTCGAGAAACATTGTTGTATACATACATCACACATTTTTCAACAATAAATATTAGTTTAAACCATTGTAAAACATGTAAAACTACGTAGTGATTTAATACAAAAAAACTCACTCTTAATTTAAATTTAGTTTAAACCATTTTAAAACGATGTAAAACTAAGTAGTGATTTAATACAAAAGAATTTCTCTCTTGATTTAAATTTAGTTTAAACCATTTCAAAACCATGTAAAACGAAGTAGTGATTTAATACAAAAGAATTTCTCTCTTGATTTAAATTTAGTTTAAACGATTTCAAAACATGTAAAACCAAGTAGTGATTTAATACCATTTTTTTCACTCCTAATAAATTAAGAGAATGGACTCCATCGTGCATGCTAATTCATTACAAGAAGAGTAACGGCTCACAAGTGTGGACTTACAAATGAGAAAGATTGTTCAGCCCGAGTAACCAAGGTTCAACGGTTGAATACAGATAGTTTGCCTCTAAATCACTGAGAAAAATTATCAACATAATGTATTAGTAACCATGATTAGTGTGCATCTTGTGAAAGCCACATTCATTTGCAATTAGAGCACACGATTCAAGAGCTTTCTCATGGATCCTACTTGTAAGAAGACCATTGAGACTTTTGGATTTGACAATGTAAAAGAAAGCCTGAAAGCCTCTGAATTAGACACACTCACTCTCTCTCTCACTAACATCCGGTGGAAGACGTAGTAGCAAACTTGAGAATTATGGGTGATCTTGTAATTGGACAAGAACGTAATTTTCAAGGGAATTAATTCATGGGTTACGTACAAAACATAAATGCTGGTGAGGGCCTTCCATTCTTGAGGGATTGGTCCGGTAAACGCATTTGAGTTTAAGTACCTGCTCAATTTTACATCACACAGCTGAATTGTTTAACATGTTGCAATTGGGTCGCAGAATTTAATTTGTCTTTCAAGAGTCCAAAATTATACAAAAGAAATATGGGTTTAAAACTGGATTGCAAAACATTGTCCTTTTTCAAGTGTCCAAGTTTACACAAAGAAATCATAGGTTGAAAAATAAACTTAACATTAGAGTTATCCATAAAGTCTTCACCCTCTCTTTCAGTGGTATCCGCAAAGTAAGGAAATTTTAGTAAATCTCAATACGAAATGCTGAAACTCAGCATTTAATGCACAAGGTTCGAGAGTATAATAGTAGTTGTATTGGTAGGAGCAGTGAAAATATATGCAGTGGCAGTGGAGGCCCTCAGGATAAAGGAAAGACAGGATGAAACTCAATTTACCACCAAAATTGGTGGAAAAACTTGTTTGGGTTCCTGTTATTTCGTTTTGTAAAATTTTCATTCCCAGTTATACGTTTGATGCCCTATTATGCCAAAATTGGCTGTTCTCACCCCCCCAATCGCATGACTTTACAGATAACTCTATCTAATGTCGACAAATTTTAAGGTGGGTCAAGTTACAATAGTGCTAGTGCTTACAGTCTCTGTAGATGTACCAGCTTTCCAATCTCAGCAGGGAGAGGACCCCAAAGGTTGCATTTCTCACAATTGCTTCAAACAAACATCACATGTCCAAGGTTGATGAGTACTTTAAGCACATATACACAATTAATCATGCCATAATGTTGTTGCTCAAGATTGCGACTATGTTGCTCTTCATTCATGTAAAATTTTTTTAAAAAAATTAATCTTGTTTTTAAAAAAAATCTTTGGGGCTATATATTAGTATGCACTAGATCAAAGACACCGTATTCAAAATTGACCTTCAAATCTACCACAGCACTGAATCAATGTCCCAAGCAATCTCAAGCAAATCTGGAGAGAGAGAGAGAGAGAGAGAGAGAGAGAGCATATATAGTACACTGGAGGAGGAGAAGGAAGCAATGGCAAGCAAATGAGTCAATACTCACAAATAAGTCAAGTTCCCGAGGTTGCCCAACTCTGGTGGAAGCATTGAGTTGAAATTATTTCCCCATATTGTGCTGCTCCAGAGTACACATATACATATGTATCAGGCAGTTGTGATCCAAGTACTACCTTCTCAAACATCTAGTTGGAGACGATGGTTGTTGTTGCACCATAAAGGCTATGAAAATATAACAAACCCAAAACAGCTCTCTCTCTCTCTCAGATAACCAAAATCCTAATATGAATTGCATATATCACAAGAATGTCATGTTTTGCTCAACAATGAAAATATAACAAACCCAAAACACATGTTTCTCTCAAAATACCGAAATTCTAGAAGGAATGGCACATTGCCAAAACTGTTGTTATATTGGCTTGACAATGCAAGAACACATTGCAGGGAACGTAGGTATGTATAAAACCCCACTTACAGCTCCCTTAAGCTTATCATGGTTGCCACCTCTGACGGTATGGGACCAGTGAAGGAGTTATTCCCCAACCATCTGTCAACCGATATAATCAAACCATAGTAGTGATGATCATCCATATGCCACACTAAGAATCAAGAAAAAAAATGTTACATTACATTCAACGACATATGCTTTTTTTTCTTAGCTTTATATGTGATGAATGTGATGGGTGGTGTGATGGGTGTTCAATGGTGAACAAGAAGATGTTGCAAAAAAATTTCTATTGCAAACCCACAAATCCCACAATATGATCCAACATTTTCTAACAAGTCTATAGTTTTCTAGATTCAAAGGATCTTGTTGAGCATGAAGGGGAGAAAATGACGCACAGAATTTCAAGCTTTGTGAGGTTTGTAAGCAATGGAAATGGTCCTGGAATCAAACAATTGTCGGTTTTCCTGCAGTCATCAAAAAGGCAGATTCAAGTCCCATTTCTAAGTCCATTGAGACATACTGCAAGCATTATGTCTTGATGCTAATAGGCGTTAGTAGCTGTACCACTTTCAACAACACAAGCAAAAGATTTGCATTCAAAGTCAATAGTAAAAGATTTGGCATCCAAATCAAATACCAAATTGAGCCACTTACAAGACAACAAGGTTGGTGAGGTTGAAAAGAACTTCTGGGTATGAGTGCACACCCAAGACATCGAATGATGTATACCTGTGAGAAAAAAGGAACAGAAATTCATATGAGGATCTTTATGTATATACATCCAGAAATTGATAATAAGAAAGTGCAAAGCATTGTGCTTGGAGCAAGACCAAAAAGGGAAAAAAAGAAAAAAAAAAATCTATTGACACAGGACTCCAGAAGAGAAGTCGTAGGATGTCAACAAGCTGCTTACAGCTCTTGAAGAGTTGGCTGTAATGGAGCAAGTGCAGATAAGTCCCCATTGACTGCATTCACTCGCACATCCTTGTTTTTGACATTGCCAATGTCCAAGCTCTGCAAAGATGTCAGATTGCCAATGGCTACGGGTACCGGCCCTTGCAATCCAGTGTTTGACAGGTTCCTGCACCACACCACCCCATCCATTTATTTGAACATCTTCACATGGATCTCCATGAATTGGAATTCTCATGAAAATTCAAGGAGATATCAAAGTCTCGAATGTTACACATACAAAGTGATGTCTAGAATCTCAGAGAGAGAGACACAGAGAGAGAGAGAAAGACAGAGTGAGCTGAATTTCATGGACTTGGTTTGTGATTATCAAGTCAGAATCGAGGGAAAAAAATTTGTTTCCTGAGAGAGAGAGAGAGAGAGAGAGAGAGCTGCTCACAAAGCAACAATAGAGATGGCATTCAGGTCACAGGTCACCAAGGTCCAGTTAGCTCGACAAGGATCAGTTCCTGGCACCCATGAGACTGGCACATCACCATTCCAGTCTCTGACCACCTCCAACAAGAAATCACCTGCAATACACATGATGGACATCAGGAATCCCATGGGCACTGCAGCAATTACACAGAACCAATTGATCCCCGAAAAGAAACAACACTCCTTGCCAGAAAAAAAATTCCTTGCTGAAAATTTCAGCTAATCTCTCACACCCATGTATGATGATTACATACTCCCCCCACTTAGAGCTCTTCCCCTGACAAAAATCTACTCACTGGTACAGATCAAAATTTCTTCAAAAACTAAATTACAATTAAGATCAAGCACCCACCCATCACTTTAGAAACTTCTGACAAGAACTCATTTGAGCGCAAATCTCAAAATAGATGATAATACATGCCAGCAGCAGCAGCAATGGGATTTTTTTGTAAGCTTGCAAGAAAACTACTTCCCATGACATGGCCATTGATGCTCAAGAAAGCTCAAACTACTAGTTTAGTAAACAAGAATCAGTTCACAGCTTCTGTCTGGTTCCACATGATCGCCTACCTTCTGCAGGAGTGGCATATGAGCAGATGCAGTACAAGGGACTGATGAGAATTAACAGCAGCAATGAAACATGAGATACTGCAATCCGCCATGAAACTCCTGACATGATCTCGTAGCCAATTTTGCATGAGATCTTGCTAGTTTTTTTCACAATTCCACAAAACTTTTGCCAAAATTTGTTGCTGGTAGAGCACTTCTGCTACTGCTGCTCAGATTGATCACTCTTGCTGCACAAGTGAGTGATCAAGCTGCTTGCTTCTTCACACACACATCAATCACAATTCAACAAAACATATTTTTTGCATGAGATTCTTGCAAGCAAGTTACATCAAGTACTTAAAACTAGTTTTTTTTTCTTATGCCAACTGCTAATGGGTAGTTCCCACTTTTCCAATTTTGCAGCTGAGATTGATCACTTGCTGCAACTTACACTTTGAGCTTTGTAGCTTCTTCACACCCAATTCAACAGAACCATGCAAACCTGCAACTCTCTCTCTCTCTCTCTCTCTCCCCTAGATTATACTACCAAAAAAAAAGACTTAAATAATTTTCTGGGAGAAGAAGATCATTTTAGAGGACAAGAAAAAAGGGATTTTTTTTTTTTTTTTTTTTTTTGGGTTGTCTTCATTTTTCTTCTTTGACTCCATAGAAAGCACAATAGAAATGAAAATGCCAATTTTAGAAGTCCCTGGGCAAAATTCCCTCACAGATCCATTACATCACATGGAGTGTAAGCATGATATGAGCATGATGTGAGGCTGATGACATTTTGGCAACTGCAAAACAACAAAAGAGTGTGAAGAAGAACTTTATTTATTTATTTATTTATTGTGGGCCTTGCCTACCCAGGCAAGGGTATTGTGTTTAGATTCATTATAGAGTACAGTAGCTTAAGGGATTTTTATAGGCCCCTAGGTAATAATAATAATAATAATAATAATAAAAGGTCTTTTTTTTTTAAATATGAGGATTTTTGAAACATGATAATTTGGCTTGTGTTGAAACTTGAGATTAGATATAGAGTAATAATAACTTGAAGGATTTTGGGTTTCTTTTAGAGGATTTTTTAAAAGATTATATTTTTGCATGCTGAAATATTTGAGTTTGCATAATTCTTTCTTTTGCCTTAATATACTTTTTAATGTAAATGGCAAGGCCACAGTGTGACACACCCCTTGTTTATTTGGGTGTCAAGGTGGGGGGTGTGGATGAAGAAGGTTTTTTTTTAAATTTAAATTTAAATTAATAATTTATTTTAATAATTTAAATTTATTATTATTGTTGTTATTTTATATTCAATTTTGTGATGTAGGCACACTGGGGATCATCCACAAGAGGAAAATAGCCAAATTTGGCTATAGGTCAGTCAGAGAGGAAAGTAGAAAATTTTAAGAATTCTGCTATTTTTTTTGGCTGATTCTGCTGCTCAAACATATTGTCTAAATTTCTGGCAATTTCAGAAAAAAAATTAAAAAATTCCCCTTGAAATCTGGTGACTTTGGCACTTTTTTCTTTTTTTTCCCACAAAAATCCCTTTTAGTGAGTAGCATTGGAATTTCTATTGTTTTTGGTCACCAAGTGGTGAAATTTTGCCCCAAAAAAATGAATGGCGGATTTGTTCTAGGTTTTTTCAATATTTTATTCAGGTTAGATTTTTAACAAAGTTGAATTCTCTTTTTTGTTCTCTTCTCATTGTGGATAACATTTGGTCATATGGTGACGATTCTTGAAGTTATTGAAGAACAAAGTGCCTTCCCGAATCTCATAAGCACGTGTGTAGGAAAAAACAAAATTTATGGTCAATGAAATTGCTACATTTGGGTGTTCTAATTTTATTTTTCTTAGTGATCTTTGAGTGAACTAAGAGTGAATTAAACATGTAATATGAGACATATGTGAATAGCATCAATTTAATTTAGGTTTAGGGTTTAGGGTTTGGGGTTTGATAGGTTTGTGAGAATTTTAAAAGATCAATGGAAATGCTAGAAACAAATCATTATTCTCAATGCTTAACATAATATGGTTGTGTATAGGTTTAATGATTTTTTTTTTTTTTTTAGACCAATGGGATTGTTGGATTTGGTTGTCTAATTTATTTTTCTTAGTTTTTTTTTTTACTAGACTAATAGTCAATGTGTAATAATTATTTATAGATACGGTTCTAGCACATTATTTGTGCATTTTGTTTGTTTCAATTTTGTGATGGAGGCACATTTGTATCATCCACACGAGAGGAAGTAGTCAAATTTTGACTACACGTGAGAGAGGAAAGTTAAAAAAAAATTCATAATTATGTTATATGTTGGTGACCTACTAGAACCTATTGTCTAAATAAGGCAATTTCAAAACCTTTCTTCTTTGAAATCTGAGGACTTTTGGCACTTTTTTTAAACAAAAGTTTGTTGAACGAGTAGTGTTGGGGAAAAAACAATTGTCATCAAGTGATAACATGGTAAAAAAATTTCCAAAAAAATGAATGATAGTTATGTTTTTTTGTGTTTTAAAGTCAAATTTATGTCAATGAAGAGATGTATTTGTTAGGTGATTTATTACAAGTCGTTCAATTTTGGACATTCACAACATGAAAAGGAAGAATAGAAATATTGACCGTAGCAAAGATAAGAACAAGAACATAAGGATTGTGACCAAGAAGGCAATTATATTTCTTTAGGATCTTGTCGTGTAAAAATATGATGACAAATCAACAATTGTGTAATTGAAAGTTACATATGATAAATTGTTCACATGTGAAGTAAAGGTTATGTTGAGCACAACATGTGAAAAAAGGTTGCATTTCTTCTTTAGACAACTTATGAATGAAAGGTGTTTTTATCTTAGCGTTAAATTAATGATAATAAGTTCAAAGTTTTATATTTTGTTATAAGGATCTTTAATAATTGAGTATAATTTATTTATTTTCCAAAAAATAAAATATGTGCCATCATTGGTTGAACAATTATCATTTGGCATTAGGTTGACCACCTCTATTCCACCAATATTTCAATTTTTGAATATTTGATCCATTTATGGGAGTTGTATTAGAATTGTAAATAACATTTTTCTAAATTTTTGTTTTAAATGTAATTTTTTGGAATGACCATATGCAATATATATATATATAATATTTACATTTAAAAATTTGATGTTTAAAATCCAATGACTTATACCTTATTGATCATATCTTACAGGTGAAAGTTATTTTCAATTTTGTTACAATTAAACAAAACACGTGGACCATGTCAAAACAAGTTCTAGATGTATGACCATCAAACATGACTAGTGATTGGCTAATATGGAAGTTTGACTTGTAGATTGGTCAATACAATCATGAGATTTTAAAAATAACCATATTCATTGGTAAATGTCCTACACAATTATAAAATTCAATTGTGAAGGCAATTGTAATTAGAATCTAATGTAGTTGTGGATTGATTGTTTAACAACACAATGAGTCCAACAACGTAGATGCATAACATTCAGGGTCCCATGCAAATGCAAATTGCATTCAAAAGCGATAACACACAAGGCATAGAAGGTGAAAGCACACTACAATGTCCTTGTTATGTAGTTACATTGTAGTGTTTTTTTTAAAGTGATGCATGTTTGAACCTAAACCATGTCAAAACTAAGGAGTTTCACAATATCTTTTCATATTATAATTTATGGTAGAACATAATTTAAGAAAAATAAATAAATAATTATATAATTATATAATTATACAATTATACTATGGTGAGTTGGAATAGATTTGTATGAAAAAAACTTGTAACTGTGTATTAAATAATGAAAATATATTCAAAATGTGATTGAAATGATTTTTAGCCTTTATGAAATTTGTGGTATCCATTTCACATGTGATTAAAAATAGTTTCAACCATGTTAATGAGCCATTTGAAAAATTTGATAATTTTCATGTCACAATGGGTTTTTTTCATGGCATTGACCATAAATGTGTGATAAATTGACATTTTGATAAGCAATCAAATGGGATGAGACAATTGGTTTTTTTCCAAATTTTCCAAGTAGCTCCACTAGCAAGCATCCCCAACATTAATCAACATTAACTGGCACCTATCTTAGGTGGGTTGTAGCAATTTTACAAAAGTGCTACTACAAAATGGCAACCTAGCTAGGAAGTGCAAGGGTCTAGATGTGCTTTATTTAATTATTTATACTTTAAAAAATTGGCCAAAAAATCCTTGAAAATCACAATTTGTTTTAGTCTTTTTTTCATTTTTTGAAAACCATTTGCCAAGTTATGAAAACTCACCAAAAAGAAAAAAACGGTGACAAGTATTGTCAAAAGGATTCCTTTTTTTATGTTTTAAAAATGCTTGTATGGATTAATAATGAAATTAGATACTAGTGGACTTTGAAATTTAAAAAGGAGTATATTAAAAAAATTGGACCAAGTATTTTTGCTAAGTCAATTAAAGGGGGTGGACAAAGGATCACATGAGTCAAAACCTTATAGACCATACCTTGGATCAACTATGATCTAGATAACTCTTAAAATGCACCTTACATGGCTTGAACCAAAACGAATTGATGAGTTACAATGATGACATAATGGATAGATTAAATTTTCACAAAAACAAAATCAATTGATCATGACTAGTAGTGTGAAGTAACGCGAACTTCAAGTTGGTGAAGAACTTTGAAAATCACAAAACAAATGTTGTTTCCATCTTTTAAGCAAGGAAAGTAGTAGTAAAACCCCACCCTATATGTTCATTTCACCAAGGCATTACCATGTGCAAGTGCATATTCCATAGGAAAAAAGAGAAGAGAACATGAACCAAGATCCATTTCCCACAACTCATCAACATCCATCATGTTGGGTAAAGGAAGTATCACTCCTATGTAAAGTTTAAACTTCATTTTTTATGCCTATTTGTCCAAGAAACTTTGCCAAACTCGCAAATCAAATAATGTACGACTTCCATTCTTTATGATTGTTGAATGATGTTTGAGTTTTACTAGTTCTTTTAGATCATATGGTAAAGAGTATATATATATATATATATATTGGTTTTTTTTATCAATTACTATAAGGTTGATGAGGAAGCCACACTTTTTCTCGAAACAAATACAAAAACAAACTCCAAAATAAAAGACGTATTTACCCAATACTTATATGTGCACCTTTGAGGTTCCACAACTCTTATGAACACAAAATTTCAGTCTTTTAAGGATCCAAAAGATAAGTACCCAGTTGTTGTAAGAGCTAAGACTTAACCCCGACCATGTTGGACAATGTGACCAAGAAATACCCAATAGAGAGAGTCCCATCTGTGGATTGAAGTTTCGACAAGAACCTGTAAGCTCTAAGTCCATCTGGGTCATCTTCAATGTCACAAATTATGTGTGGACCCCATCTCTAGAATCCATTGGAGGATGGACATGGACTTGCCTCGTCAGCATATCATTTGGAGCCTATTACCACACTCCACAAATGGCCCAACAAGAAAACATTTTAGCATCAATTTAAAAACCCACCAAAAAAGTCATTTTTTGGCTCATCAATCCTTAACTAAGGAGTCTAAAAGGAATAGGATCTTCATCAACTTCCAAACAATGTTAAAAAGAAGAGGCTCTTTGAATCAAAGATCTTATTTATCTAGAGTGTACTATTCATATCATTTACATATGCAAACATCTAAGGACACATGACTTTTATAAGGTGACACAACCAAATAAATTTTACAATAGTTTCAAAACGAATGTACATGCACACTCAAATGTGTTTTTATTGAAACAAACGTTACCTTGGTCTCCTTTTGGCTTTTATCTTGCAAAAAACCACTTGTAGTCCATGTGGATGCAGACTACAATTGAAGGGTTAGGATATTGAAAATGAAATACTTCTATAATGAGGATGAATACTCAATGAGGAGATTCTGGAAAATGGGTATTCCGCCTTAACCACAATCTTGTGCAATTCTTCCGCTCATCAAGTATGCTAATGATCCTAACACAGCCACTGTTGTTGTATAGTACATTCTTCACAATATCACTCTGATGCATTCAATGTCTCCACTCATGATAGATGAAATAAATGACATCAGGAATCGGCTAAAACTCATACCCACCTTTGCAAGTGGTTGTGGGTTCAATTCCTACCAGGTCAAGAGCATGACCTAGTAGGAATTGAGAGCATTGATCTAGTAGAGGAGAATTGAAAGCAATGAACTGCTGATGTTGAAATTGAAAGCATAAACATGCCTACATGGGGTTTTTGGTTTTGGGGGTGAACGATGGGTCAGAGCTACTCACACAGAGTTTCGTCCAAACTGCATTTGCTATCATCAGTATGTGTTGGTGTCGCTAAGAGTGTTGATTCAAGGTTACCAAGGATCCCTCCAGGGAATTGGCTGCATTTTGGAGCAGCTTCCAGTTGTGGGTCCAAAATGCTTAATACCATCTGCATGTATCCACATCTTGATGTCAGAAGACTATTACCCCATGCTCTCCTGTGGCTTGTACAAGCAAGAAATATTCTTATACACCAAACAAGCTACAGGTCGTCATGATTTTGAATGCTTCTATCCCCTACCTGACAACAAACCTCAACTTTGTGCTCAAATTTTGGGACCCTGTAGTTGGTTGATTGCTTGGCTATTGACTGAACTTCCAGAAAACGTTTTCTTTAAGCCACAGAAATACCTTCAGAAAAAGGCTTAAAAAGCTTAGAGCAAAGGACTACACAACAAAGACACAACAAGAACAAGAAAACAACAAATGCACAATGCAGAGTGAACAACAGTGAGAGTCTCTCAATTCTTCTGGGACCATCAACAGTATCATGTACGATAGTGACTTCATTATCACAACTTCCCCACTGACTTCATCAGCTCCCTAAAGTGGGTATAGGTTAGTGCAAACACTAACCTATGTACTGAGTTTCTGCTGCAGGTCTCGAAGCAACAGGAAGATTCAACCATGATACATACTGGCTAGCAACAATCAACAACACAAGGAGAAAACACAAAGCAGACTCATGGAAAAGAAGGCAAAACATGCAGAAAAAGTCTGCTGAGGAAAAATAGACCAAGCGGGCTTACAAGAAGCTCCCAACTTACAAGACACTATACAGAATCATTTGGAATACTCCAAATGCTGAAATTCTGAAAAGGAATTTTACTTCATTAAGCAACCCTCTAGTCCTTGTTAACAGAATACTTAAAGGGTGGCCTTTAAGACTGACAATCTGAGAGACAAAGAAAATTTTAGAACTACAAATCATCTTAATTAACATGACAAACCTGTCTGCAAGTTTCAAGGTGGGGAGAAGGAAGAGAAAAGTGAACAGCCAATCAATTAGATTAAGTTTGTTTCCTCACTTGTTGATACCTCTCTGGCAAGTCACAAGTTCCAAGAGAGCCGCACCAGAGTTATAGAAACCCCTGGGATGTTGTGAGCTGCTTCTGTGCAGACTGTTGTGGATCAAGCTACCTGTAAACGACCTAGAACAGCAGCTCAGTACATGGCACATGCATATCTCACAGGTTAATTCAACCAATTCACATTAGCGAAGGCACCCTTCATCATCAAGTTCCTGGGTATCACTGGAGGCTCCTGTTTACACATAGAAGATCAGTGTAACCCCTGATTTAACAGCTTCCAAGAATCAATGAACTCTGAAAACTAGCCACCTCACATCACTAAGGGTCTTGCACATGGTAATCCGGTCTACTTTCCTTCCTGCAACAGCTCAGCTTGTAGCACTGCAGCCTACCTCTTTCACCCATTCACCAAAGTTTATTATTCTCCTCTGCAGACGATATTACAATATATACTGAATCTGTACTAATTCTTTGGTTACAGGAGATTCTTGTCCAAATGATGTGCAATAGATGCAGCAATGGAACTTACTGCAAAGGATCAGAGATAGTCCAAACATTGCACAATCTGCACTACAATTTTAGCCACATTTCTTCTCCTGCTCATTCATATGCAATATAAGTAAGGTCAGCAATGCTCCTAACCAAATATAGGCAGCTTTTGGTCAAGTCTGATACCATCCAAGACTTAATTCAGGTACTCAAGTCATTTACATATGGAAAAGATGGTCATGGAGGTTCCCATTTGTTGTTTACTTGAACACCAAGGTCTGCACCCATCAAAAGTTTCAGCCAGGGTCCAGAGATAATACACCCAAACATAGACTTCTATTGTTGATAATCAGAGTGATATCCAACTTCAAAATTTACTGTCTTCATGCTTCTCCCACATTTGGTGGATGATGAAACCCCCTTGTGCAGTTAATTACAGATAGAACAGCACGTTCAACTCAAGGCATAAATCCTGCAAGTGATATAGTACAACAGAAGAACTCCTCATCCAAAGTCAAGTACAATTGGAGTTCATGTAAACCAGAAGCCCCTGCTTTTTGCAGGCACTGACAACCTAAAAGAGGAATAAATCATCTTCTATCAACCCTCACTGGCAACAGATGACATTGTGTAAGTGGATCATCAAAACCACAACAGTTTCTTCCAGAGAAGTGCAAAGTAGCTCTGCTTGTGCTCATCTTCATTGGAAATGTGACACAGGAGAAAAAAGAAGGTCCATTGCCCACGGGTTTGAGAACCTACAAAATGCAAGGACTCATACAGGAAATGGGGATTAGTCCCTTGAAGAACTACAAAACTGAAACTGAAACTAATTCTCAAAATAAAAGGAGTGTATGGCACAGTCATCAGTCAAGCCAATGGAGGCTCAGATACCCAAGATGGTCTGGTGTTTTTCAGAGGGTTGCGGAGAATCCGGAGATGGGAAGTAGACATGCCCATGTGTTGCTGAGTGTAGAATTCAGAGAAGTCAAGACGGAAGGATAGGAACTTCAGGTCAACATGCTGTTGAGCTGGTAGCTGTGCTATGAAGCCTTCGAGAAGGGAAGAATACTCCACTGCAAGCCCATCCATCTCCTCCCCCATGCTTCCAAGAAAATCCCCTGATAGATGTGCTGTTGATAGCCTTCTCTGCCCATCACGGGCTTTTGGAGCATCTCTCTTTGCCTTCTCCCTCAATGCTATGTCACTCCTGTCACAGTGTAAGCTCACCAAACATCAGACTAGTGCCTTCAAGCAATCAAAGACATTGCCAATGATTACCAAAATGGAAGTCCTTACACAAAGTCCTCTTCTATTGAGTGACCCTTTGAGTTGCCCTCCACAATGTTCTGAAAACAATACCTTTTGCCTGGAACATTATGAGTTGTCTAAAAAGCATGAGCATAGAATAGTGCTAGGAAGGAAGTTACCTAGCTTGAACTTCTCGAGCATTTTCATACAGGCGGTCAGCTAGGCCTCTGAAGCGAAGAATTAGGTCAAAGAGTGCAAACAGCGTCTTGCAAAGAAGCTGAGAGCGTTCACCCAGAAGTGCTTTTTCCAGAATGGAGCCTAAGTACTTGTCATGAGCAGCAATGAGTTCGTCAAGATCATGGGCCTCCTCCATCTCTTCCAAAAAATTTGCCCATGAATACTCAAGCACCTCAAACATGATGTAATACTGGAGATTTGTCACAAAATGATTCATTTCATTCCTAAGAGTTTGACACCGCCGCAGCACTACAGTTAACTGAGACTGGCCTCCACCTTCTTCATTTAAAGAGAGGCGTGCAATTGCACAGTTAGGCTTCATTGTCTGCCATGTAGCACTTAAAGCATGCTCCACCCGCTTCAGTCTCCAAAGAAAGTTAAAAATTTTCAGGTACTTGCCCATAACTTCCTCTGTGAACAGTGTAGTGAGAGGATCACGGACACTATAGTCAAGAGAGAAGACATCCCAACCCCTGTCTCCATCACTGTGTGGCATCATACGCACACGTAACCGGTCCAAGACATCACTGTCATCATACTGAGCATTTGATGCTCTCACTGCACTTTCTAGAGTGCCTGAAAGTTTGAAAGAACTGAGAGTGTTAGCAGGCATCACAAGCTCAGGCCCAACAAGGTCCATCAAGTACTGGATAAAATCGCCTTGACCTAGAAGCAAGTACCTCTTGATTGCCAAGCAGTGGTCTCGGAACCGATACCGATTGTACATGATTTGGATGAGATGTTTATCAATCCGTCCTGCTGCCTCAACAACAAGAGCTTCGAGAGCTTCAGTTTCACCATACCCAAGGCTGCCACCACTGGCTGAAGCTCCAGCAGCAGCAACAGCATCAGCAGCTGATTGTGCCCAGCCTTGATCAGAGCAGCAGACACGAAGGAAGTTGATGGATTTACCAGTCCTCAAAATCCGTTGTGCTAGAGGCTCAGGGATAAAGGAAGGAAGCATAGCAGTCTGGAGCTGATAACCCTCCCTCCACAAAAGCTCTGCCTTCACAGCTTGTGCAACTACAAAAAACTCACCATAGTAGTCATCTACCTCACCTTCCAGCACCCACCTACAAAAGACAATTGGAGTGAAGTCAGAGAACACAACTGCATAGATTCTTTTCCTGCTGATGAAAGCACTACACTATCAAGAAGAAAATCTCATGAAATGTGTTCACATATCAGCTACAAACAGAAACAATTGTTGGACTTAAGTTTCCATCATGGATTGGACTCATGGACTGGAGCTTCAGATGAGAGATTGTGGCTCAAGAGAATGTCATACCTGCGAACCATCTCAAAGAGAGGTGAGCAGACCTGCCTCAGAAGGCGCCTCAAGAAAGTTCGAACCAAAGGATCTCCATGTTGTGCATGCATATGAATTGCACCTGCCATTGCACCTCCACGTAAAGTTTTGCAGTCATCTACCAGTACTGCCATCAACCTCATTCTCACCAGTGGCTCTGCTAGCCACACAGACAACCGCCGCAAAGACAAGTAACTCCCAGTGGACTTCATGCCCTCAGAAGTCAACATGAAAGGCACAGGGTTATGGACCTGTGCCTCAAGCACGGCCATGAGCCTGTAGTAATCAGAGAGCTCTTCTTGCAGTGCAGCACAAAATGCCTGCCCCACAGTGCCTATCGCCTCCAATGGCCCATCTTCTAAGCTCTCAGAGATGTGGTTCTTTACTCTCTGGAAGAGCCACCCTACTTCACAGAGCCTTCGGACTAGGGTTCTGGTCGCTCTAGGAACCCGGAATGTTTCTTCAATGAGGAAACCATCTGCATCTTTGTTGAACTTCACATACTTCCCATCAATCCCTTGACAAGCATACACAACGTCCCGTACAAGTGCCATCTCTGTTACCTCTGTTTCCGTCTGATGAATTTCCACATACTCTGCCACTGCTGCTGCCCTAACATCACCATCATCTTTAGAGAGAATCAAGACACCAGATGACGGCTCTATAGCTTGTGAATGCTGCTGAGAACGAAGCTCCCCCGCTGCCGCAGCAGGTGTTTGTTGTTCCCCTAAGGAGAAGAAGTTGTTGGAACGAGAAGCGTTTTCGGGAAGTGCCGGCAAACCCCCGCGAACAGCAGGAGCTGAGAGAGTGGAAGTGTAAGGGAATGCGGTACCTCTTGTCTCTGCTCTCTCTCTCCTTTGATCATCGGATATGGCTCGAAGAAGGTACAACAAAGACCACCGATTCTCCAAGCTTCCAGGACCGCTCTGCAACGACAACCTTCGATGCAAATCTGCGAAGGTTAGGGCGTCTGAGGATCTATTTTCTTGCACAAGCTGTCTCTTGATCGCTTCCGCCATAGCACCTTCATCGTTTGCAAGCGACGGCGATATTCTACTCCCTATGATACGCATTGCGTAACGATGAGCTCGATCAACAATCGACTCCGATACAACGACAGCAGCAGCGCCGCTTCCCTTTCGAAGAAGTCCTCCGCTAGAGCCATTGGAGGAGACGACATTCGAGCTGCTATTCTTCTCTCCCCCGCCGCCGCCTCCTCCTCCTCCTCCTCCTCTATTGACGACTGGAAAGATTCGAACAACAAGCTGCCTTACGAGATCTGACACAACATCTCCTTCCATTATCACCACTGCTGCTGCTACTACTACTACTACTACTACTACTGCTGTTTCTTCTTCTTCTTCTTCTTCTTCCGGGTTACTGGCATTTGTTGCTTAGAGCTTTCTTGTCCTCCCGCGTCCAAGAGACAAGCGGCCAAAAGCCTCCCGTCCAATTTTTTTGCAGCAGCTACCGAAAAAAAAGAAAAAAAGAAAACACAAGACACTTCAGATACACAACAACAACAAAAAAAAAAAAAAACTAATAACATAACACAAGACAATCGTCACTCATTCTTGTGTGTCCTTTCCCTCTCTCAAAACACCACAACATGATGAGTGCTCTTTCTCGACAACATCTGTGTCGTTTCTTTCTCTCACGAAACACGACGACATCGATTGATGGTGATACCTGCGTCATTCTGCTCCCCCCCCGCCAAAAAAGAACAAACAACAAAACAAAGAAGCCTGCCTGCCTGCCTGCCGTTGGAAGAACCAAAGAACCAAAGAAAGCAAGGCGGCAAGCAAGTAAGAAAGAGAGAAGAAGAGGTGGGCTTGAGAAGAAGAAGGGTGCTTGGTTTTTTTGTTCAGTTTGTTTGTTTTAGGCTTGTTTCCTGTTCCCCTTTCAAAATGCCAAACAAAAACACAAACACAACCCTAAAACCCTACATCACAGCTTTTTGTGGAGTTTTTTTATTTAAATTTTTTATTTAAAATTAAAAAAATTTACACAATTTTTTTTGTTTAGGGTTGATGAATGTGGGTTGGTTTGGGTTCATTATGTCCAACATGGATAACTTTATAATGTATGACTCAATTTTGATCAATGGGTGGGTGGATGGATGGATGGATGGGTGGTGGGTGGGTTCGATATGTCCAATAGAAGGTATGATCCATTTGGTGATGGGTACCCACTTTGGCATGTAAGAACTCTAAGAGTCATTAGTTCAAATTTTGATTAGTAAGAATCGAATTAGAATCGAGTTCTCGATTTTATTCATGCATGGAACTGGATTTGGAATCGAGATGAGTAGAACAACCCATGAGCAATCGCTTAAACACTCAGGTCAGGGTGGATCCAAGAGGAGGGTTCCATTGTTTATGGTGTCCAAACAAAACTTGAATTCCTCCTATTGATGCATCTGGTACACTAAAAATCATCAAAAACGGATTAGAATTGAGAAAATTAACGCCCTACAAAGTAAAGCAAATAAAAAACTCATAAAAAACAAACCACCAAATGTTACAAAGCTCATTCTTGATCATGCAAAAATTCATTTTATGTTGCTCTCTTGCTATTAGAGTTCCAAGATGATTTGTAGAATTGAAGGTGACGCTCTTATAACATTTTAAATTATTTAAAATGAATGAAAAATGAGAAAGTTAAAAAGTTTGAAAGTAGGAGGGTTCTGAAAAGAAGAAGGAAAAAAAAAAAACATGTTTTGTGAGTTTGAAAGCTTTTTTTTTTTCTTGTTATTTTTTCATTATTCATTTTCCTTTTAAGTTGACAGATGATTTCTTGAGCTTGAAATAGTGCTCCCATAACATTTTAAATCACTCAAAATGAAGCACATATGACAAAAATTCAAAAAAAGTGATCAATGAATGACGAGCAATTTTACTCTACATGTTTTTGAAAAATTAAAAAATTAAAAAAATGCGAGTTATCACACACACTCCCCAAAAAACTTGTTTTGGCAAATTTTCTATCACAATTTGGCAAGTTTATTTCATTAAAAAAAGAAAAGAATTTCCAACAGAAGGGTGTTGCCTTTTGCCAAGTTTTTACAAAATAAGAAAAACAGAACTGCACACAGTTACAGGCACATACCACAGTACCTTATCAGCTTTCCACAACCGTCTATTGAATAATTAATTAATTTTGAGTTTTTCATTTTGACAAATAAAATATTCTTGGAGATTTAATATTTTCTTTCACAATTCTTTGATATTCGAGAAATATTGTTTCTGAATTTTCAAATTTTTCTGAAAATAATAATATAATTAGTGTTGGACCTGCAAAGGTAGTAGGGTAGATCAATAGTGAGGGCAAACCAATTTGGACCACCTTTCAGTGTACTTCTGAATTCTTTGATGTTTAGGGGTTAAGGCACTTCATTTGAGTGAGGGCATTATGCATGTAAGCTCCCTTTTTTTTCACCCCAAGGGGCCAGTAGCCATAAGGTATAGGGTGCTTAGAACCATAATGCAGCATCAATGGAGTGTGCCTCACCCTTCTTGAAAATCTGCGTTTTATTACATATTTATTACACTCTTCTCTAGCAAGTGCATATCGTCTTGGCTGTGCTTTTTACCAGCCTCAGCAAACGGAGCAAATTATGCAGGAGAAAAACTATTTTCCTCAGCCAAGCCGGCATGTGTTGACTTTTCTACATCCAATTTTAATTCGCTGGTCACATACTGAGCATCAGTGGGGATGCTCTTGGAGCGTCTCCATCAACACTCAGTCTGTGACCTGCAAGAGTATTTCACACCTCCAAGTTTTAGTTACTAACTTCTTTTCAACCCCCACCCATAAAACTGAAACTACAAGTAGGTGGGAGACTACTAATAGCAACCCATTGGACCAAATCAAACTATCTACCCAATTAGAAACAGGGAACAGTCAATAAAATATGAATAGAGTGTTTCTAGGGCTCCTCCATGGCCATGAAAGATGTGCAATTTTTTAGGGTCTCAGGAGTCTTCAAGTGGGTTCACTAGGGTATGTGTTCTAAGGAATAGAATTTCTATGCAACCAATGAGAAGTCCCAGCATGGAGTGAAGGGCCCTCCATTTTTATTGCCCCAATTTAATGGACAGGCATGTGTAGATTTTGGGTGCACCCATCCGATTGATGGGTTGTTTTGAAGTCTACCCATCTACTTGTTGGGTTTCTTCTCAAAATAGGAATGTTGTTGGGTAATTGATTTATTTTTTGGGTTGCCACTTGTCTCATTGTATCACGAGGTTTCATATCACTATGCAATGTAAAAACAATTTCATATGACTAATTTTTAAAGTGAAATTTGTTTGATAAATATACAAATAATTACCTTCAATTCTTTAAAATCCTATTAAAATGAGATTCTTAAAAAATTGATTTGAAAAATATGAAATAATTGATTAAAATAAAACACATCAATTTCAAAATAAAATAAAAATACAAAACTAGTTTTTGAGATATAAATGTTTTAAATTAATTTGATATTATTTAAAAAACTTCAATAACACTTTGATGAAGATATAATAACAAAAATCATAATGAAATTAATTTTTAATTGATTAATTTTTAATATATTTTTTGTTTTTTATATTATAAAAATTTATAATTGCACTAAGAGAGTAAACATGCATGTATGATTTTAGGTTTTACCAAGCATGTATGGGGGGGGCAAACACAACTAGTTTTCTTGTGGGTATGGGGGGTGCAAGGAGAGGGGGGACTTTTGTTTTTCAAGTTGTGTTTGGTGTGGAGAGTGGACCGTTCACTTCTTTTCACTCGGACAGTCGACTTTCCATCCAAGTTTTTTTATCCTCTTCTGGGACGGGGAGTCGAAGCAAAGAGTTCCCAAGTTCCTGACATGTTCCTCAAAGAGTTCCCAATAGCATCTCACTTTATCCCATAAGCTTTGCCAAATGTTGTCCTCCTTTCACGTTGGGCAAATAATTTCTAAACCTCCCTGACTCCAACAACACTACCATGCATAAAACATGATGTACCTTTTCAAAATAAAATAAAATAAAATTCTCATGATACCTAACATAATCATAAGAAAAAAATTACAACATGTGTTTTTGAAAATGAAATGTTTGCTCTTGTGAGAATTTTTTTTATAGGAAATAATGGGTATGCAAATAAACCCTTTTAGATTTGAAACCTTGACCCAAGGTCGATAGGCAAAGGGTTAGGGATTGAAACTCTCAAAAGGTCTATTTGTAGACCATTTGCCCATGTCAAGAAATGGCAAGGTTTTTCTTTCAACCTTCTTTACACATTCAATGTTAGTTTCCAAAAATTTATCAAAAATTTGGATGTTCTTTCTATTCAAGAAGAAAGTAAGATGTTTCAACTAATTTGTTAGCCCACCTTTTGTTTATATTTAATACGAGGTTTTGTTATTTTTGTATGAAAAATGTTTTGTTAAAAATTACTTTGAATTGCAAAAGATTGCTTTTGAAAAGAATTCACTTGTTTCTCTACTTAGTAGGGAGGTTTTGAGATTTCACCAAAATATCTTTAAGATCAAGTGCATTGATGTTACACGGTGTTCTACTAATTTGCATAAATGCATTGTAAATTATCTTATGGATGATGTAATTTCTAATTTCAAAAAACATGTTTGCATGTGGCTTGTTGTTCGGCTTAATGAAAATTTAAGTCCTCACCTTCTTTTCTTAGCTTCAAAACTTAGATGGAGAAAGAGTGATGAAGTTTGCTTCATTTTGTTCATGTTGGCCATAATCAGCTTCGGTTTATTGTTGATACCTTGACATTTGCCTTTCCTTCTTTGAAAGAGAAAATCTTGTTTAACAAGATTGGAATTGGGGTGAACTTACACAAATAGAGAAGGCTTTCGTTTCACAAGATATGGGATGGAGGTGATGAGTACTCAAAACCTAATTTCACATGGGAAATCAATTCTTCCCCCTTTTCATATATATATATATATATATATATAAATATATTTTTTTATTTTTTATTTTTTTTTCAGGTTTTTTGGTCTTGAATGGTTTCATTCTAGTCTTCATTGTTGTTTGCATTTTTTTTTTAAAAATTATAATAAAATCAACAAATATTTTCGAGATAGAGTTTTGCAACACATAATCAATAGTGAATTGAAGGGAACTTGCCTCCATGGGTACGATGAAATTTTCAACAAGGAGAAAGAGGTGTGTGAAAATATAAAGGTAAGTTCTATTTCTCATTTCTTCATTTTTGGTCTTGACGTGTTTTTTTTCTTCTATTGTTGGATTTTGAATAGTTTTTTGGTGTGCAGGCCATAATAAGTCAATGGTTGCTATTAATATTTATGTTCATGTGAAAATGATCATGTTATTTATTTAATTTATAATTTTTTGTTTGTTTGTGTTTATTTTTAATGGTTTTATTGTTTTTAGTAAGAGGTTCCTATTGAAATCTTGATATGACACCTTTTGACTCTTTTGTTCCTATTGCCAATAATTTAAGAACTATTGTTGTTGCTATGGTTGCTATTGAAATTGAGAGTTATTTTTTTCCCTATTGTTGATGTTTCAAAATCAAGAGATTTTGTTAATGATGATGTTCAAAAAGAGGTAATGGTGTAGGTTTAGAAATTAGGTAGATTTCAAGTGACAATGATGATGGCGTTTAGAATCAAGTGCTTGATTTTGAGATTCTTAAGCAAAGAGATCGACTTGGCATAATTCCATGGGTGGCAACCATTTCAAGTTCTCAATGTCAACAAAACTTCAAGTCATGTGTTCAACCATTTACAAAATTGCTCGATAATCATTAATTTTGTGGTTGATTCAAAGTTCAATCATAAATTCACTTTGGGTTTTGCAATGCAATAGATAATGCCATCTAAATTTTTTGGTCTTCCAAGATGTTATTCTTTCCTTTTTTTTCGATTATTGAGGTGAATTGGAGCTTGTGATTCATATTATGAAACCTTTACATATTTGCAAATTTTCATAGTTTAGTGACTTCACTTGGAGCTTGTGACATTTTTAGATTAAATTAACTAGATTCTTAATTTTTTTGATGCCATAGCTACTCTCACATGAATGTTGACATTGAACTCTTGCATGATGTT
>Ga0209611_10003229_pt1 | contig 28450 bp, 25 predicted proteins | sample S1TSphgellanicum_3_FD_187693 | JGI IMG/M metagenome (GOLD analysis project Ga0209611, IMG submission 187693) | Host-associated microbial communities from peat moss isolated from Minnesota, USA - S1T2_Fc - Sphagnum magellanicum MG (SPAdes) (version 2) | ecosystem: Host-associated > Plants > Peat...
TGTATTCCCAGTCAAGCATAATAACAGCTATCAGTCAAGAAAAAGAGTACCTGAAGACGAGATCGGATGACCTGCAATATGGACCAAACAATATGTATGTAAACACAATCACAGAGCACTGCAGATTCAGGACATTTCATGAAAATTGTATTATATGAGTACGTTCGCAAACATCACTGATCATGACAAGACAAACCAACAACTCAACCATTCTGCATTGTCAAATTGTACACCAGGCTTAACCCACAATTGAGTCATTGAATCATGCTCTGACCCAAGAGACCCTGGAGAAAGTTTCAAGCAAGTTGTGAAACTCAATCTGCAAAACTGTTCCTGTACACACCTGATATGGATATGTGAGAAAGACAGCAAAAAGCTTTGATGATGCCCCCAAAACTGCAAAATCTTGGGATGTCTGCATCATAGGATCAAGACATAGTGGGAGCTCAAGAGCCAATAGGGTTAAAATGAACCACAAACCAATAACAGGAAACTGTACTGCACAGTGGCCACTGAGATACTAAAGAGAGCTGGGAGTCACTACCAAAAGCTCTTCACCCTTTGTATTCATAAGCTGATCTGTGGACTTTTGAGAGCGATATGCAATCAACAACTTTCGGCCTTCTTCATAGGCCATGAATTGTAGGGCTCCATGTGATACCTGAAATGATCAAATCATTATGCTTTGTAACCACTGCCAGCTGATATGTTCATAAGGGACAGCACCTATCAGGAGGAGAAGATTCAGAATGTGTCTTGCCTTGCTCACAAGAGCTTGAACTCAAAACATTTGACAGAGTTTCTTAACTACAGGTTATTACAAAAAGTGGGCTTGCTAGCATCCTGGCAAGGGAACAAGGTTGACCCTGGTCTCAGGAGTTGTGAAAGTACCAGGCCCACACCATACTCTTAATACATACAAATTCAGATAAGCCATTCTGGCTGACTGTTGGTTACCCATGACAACCTCAAAATGTAGTGAACACTTGCAATGTCTCGCCTGAGATGAAAAATCTCCAGATCATGCAACATGTACCCTTCTAAGGAAAAGAAGAAAGCAAAAATACTCACAAGAACAAGTCCAGGGCCAAGACCTTTGTAAAGACCACGCCATCCCTCCTCTTTGAGAATGCTTCGCAGGGCATCTAGAATTTGAACACAATCCCTCAGTTTGAACTACATACACATGAAGGATAACCTACAGGAAATTCACTTGATTGGGTGTACAAAATTCAACAACAAGGCCATAGGGAGATTTACAAACCATAGAATCCTGTATACGGTTGACGTGTGCCATGGCCAGGGCCCTGCAGCTGTAACCTTGTTTTCACTAACCATACTGGATTTGTCAGCACACAAACCTAACACCCTCCAACCACACAACCATATTAGTCTGCATTCGAAGATATTGCAATCATGCAAATGTTGTTGCTTCACCCTTACTCCTGCTCAACTATAGAAAGCAGCAGTTTCAGAGAACTTGGGAGCAAGAGACTCTGGATAAATTAGGAGAGGGACTTACTATTGATCCTGCTTCTGCAGCTGAAAGAAGGTGCAAGGCTGGACCCAGATCCCTGCCCACTAGCCGCCGATTTCTTTCTTTTATGTTGCTATACCTAAAACACAAGAATAGTATGTACACCATGGGAAAGTCAATCAGCAAAGCAAGACAATCTACTCCCTGCAACAATCTATCTACACGTCAGAAAAACAAAGTTGAAAGCCTTGCTTTTACAAAAGAAGACTGAAAACCAACTGAAATGAGCATGATGACCAGAGGTTATATTATATTGGCAACAGACAATCACCACAATAGAATCCAATTCACAGTTTCATGACCAATCCAAAACCCCACATGTAAATCATGGGAAGTGGTGAACATGAATGCTAACCATTGGAGACTCAGCAAAACACTCTTTCTTTTGGGTTCCAGGGTGAGAGACCTAGGCATCACTTACAAGAAAAAGTAGAGTCCCCACGACAAGCTTGATCCCAGAACCGCAGGAAACAGGCCCGCATACAGCCCTCTTAATCCCTGTGAACTCAAACTCCTCTTCATTTATGATTCTGTCATATTTCTTTCTGTTGTCTTCAGTGACCATAGAATCCTAAAACCCTGAACATATTACCTCTATTCATCATCATAAGAAACTCTGCTTCAGGAAAATCACAAAGAAAGATAATACAATCTCATCAGTCCACAATAGAAAGAAATAGGAGGAGTTTGGAACACATATACACGCGCCTGCACACACACCTCTACTTTGGCAATTGTGTACAAAGCGTGAACTGTGTGTTTGTACTTGGGGATCGTTGTTGTCTGTCGCCCATCATGCACTGCACAACAACAACATCACAACATACATACATACAAGAAAGAGAGAAAAAATCCAATCATTCATTCCAAGCCTTCAAGAATACCTACATGAAGAAGAAGAAGAAGAAGAAGAAGAAATATCTGACAAGCTTCTTTCTTTGTCGTAGGGTTTAGGGTTGAATAGGTAGTTTCTTCATTTTGGGTGGATTTGTATTGAAGAAGAGGAACAACAACAACAAAAACTCTCTCTTTGGAGACCTTGGAAGCGAGTGCGCACAATGTCCAGTGGATGCAAAGCGACAACGGTGGTGAGACCTGCCACAGCTCCCGCAGCTGCGTTCTCCCATTTCCATTGCGACGACCAGTTGTATAAGATGCTGTGCATCGCGACGAAGATCGATTCTCAATCTCTCTCTCTCTCTCTCTCTCTCTCTCTCTCTCTGTGCGTCTACTCTTCACACTCTTCATGAGAAATGAACTTTAAACCCTAAACCCTCCCTAACGTTAGACTCAAGAGGAGACATAGCTAATTGCAATTATCACCAATATCCTCATTCATGCTACAACAAGCTTGTGAAGTCAAGCAAAGGAACCTTATTGAAATCTGCTGCAACAAGCTTGTGAAGTTAAACAAAGAAACCTTCCTTATTCAATTTTTTTCCGTATTGGACTAAGAGAGTAGTAGAGAGCAAAGCTTTTACTTCAAAAACCTTGTATCTTGTCCTTTGCCTTCTCTTTGTGATTCTTCTTCTTCAACTTGTGCTAAACCTTCAGAAATTACATATTCTTTTTATGTAATTTTTGTCTCTCCACTTCACAATATCAATAAAAAATGAAACCTCTCAACCATTTTGGTTTTCTCTCTCTCTCTCTCTCTCTCTCTCTTCCTTTCTAGTAATGGAATTTCAACTTTTAAACATGATGATGAATTAAGGTTGCATATTGTATTTGAAACTTTACACACCTTACAAACATCACATTTCTTTCAAACTATTGCAACAAATGTGTATGAGCATGTTATGTCAATTTGGTTGTGGTGTGTTATATTTTATTTGTGCATCCCTTTTAACAATTGAGATGGTACTTGACAATGTGTTTTGTGGATCCTAGAATGAAAGTTTTAATTCATGAAACCCTAAACCTGAACATTTAACCCTAAAACCCTAACTTGTTTTAGACATCATTGTTGGACTTAAAGTTATACATGTCCCAACACCTTGATCTTCTTTTTTTTTTGTTGTCTTTATTGTTACACTTGATGCAATAGTGTAACCTCTTCAAAACAACTTGTAAGACTTAAATCACAAATTTTCCATCTCATGATTTAATAATAAAAATTATATGAAATTTATTTTTTCATGAATTTGTATTTTGCACATGGATGTTGTTTAAAACATTTATAATGCATTATAAATAAAATAATATATTTGTTAATATTATATATTTTTAAAAAGTTGAACATACATCATGCTTTATCTAAACACAATTTAACCCAAAAAAAAACTAGGACGTTCAATTTTTTATTATTATTAAAACGAAGATAAAATGCCTTTCTAAATTCTTTGCAAAACATCTTTTTAAAATGTGAACCTAGTTATATGTATCTCAAACACAAACCCATCAAAATGCTTTTAAAAGCAAACCTTATGCTTTCCCTTTGAATTGTGACACTCAATTGTGAACCAAAAATGATATATTTGAAAAAAAAACAAGTTTATAAGAGATATTTTATTTAGTTCAAAGTTTTATGGATCTTGAAGTCTTAATCTTTTGAATATAAATTGTCTTGTTACCATTAATTTTTTTCATTTCATATGCTTTCATTACTATTCAAGACACCAAAATGACTTAGCTCCTATCAAACTCTCAACATCCAAGGAGTAAAAAGAAAAGTTGAAAATGTTATACATCCTTAATAAGTATGAAGATTGCATTCAGGTTTCACCTTGGTAAACTATAGTTCGTGTAAGTAGGTTAGTAGGTAGGTAGGTAGGTTGAATAATAGGTGGTTATACTATACCTTGGTAACCTATCATGTGAAGGATAGATCCATCCCAACCAATGTTTTTTTTTTCATTTTTTTGAAAAGGCATCATTGGCATTTTACTACCTTTGTTTATTGAAACATGTGGAAAGGAAGTTTTACAAAATGTATGACAATTGGCTATAGTAGTTTCAAATGTGTGAAATGTTGGCCAAAGATTATTTTGCAAGTAGTACTTTGTTGGTGACATGAATGCTCACAATATGAAGGTTCTTATGTGAATTAATTGGAGACACAAGCAAGGAAAGTGCTACTAATAAAATTTGCATGACAAAAAATGTGCTACACCAATGAACATCAAGATTATAAACATGCAACTTATGTACAAGGAAAGATGAAAATTGTGCTACATACTTATGTATAATTTCTAACCAAAATTACAAGGACTAGTGTCTAAAAATACCAACATTGGTATACACCAAAATAGAAGGAAAACACACCATGTGGAATGATTTAAAAGGATTTCTTCCAAGGGAGGTTGAACCCCAATCCATTTAAGGATATTCACTAATTGGAGTAGAAGAGGATATGCACAAAATAAACCACCTTAAAATGCCAACAATAAGAGCAATTTATTAGTTCAATTGTATTGTGATGTGTTGAATCTACTATGCCAACTTCTATCTAAAAACAACAACCTACAACTTGCGAAAACCCAAACATTTCACCCACAACAATTAAAAATCACATCCAAAAAATAATCATATGGGGAAAAAAAATTAAAAATGTCATGATTGCACATTGATCAAGCTACTAGAATAGAATCCAACCTTAGGGATTCCTAGTTTCCCCAACCCACATTACCCTAAAACTGAAGCAAAATGTGGTACAAAAATACTCAAACCTTGCACTTGCAAAATGTGGTACAAAAAAACATATATTTTTGTTTGTTAATGCTACACAATACTAACAGTATTATACAATAGTAAAGTAACACTAATTAATGACATATTTCTAGCCACCTACTCTTCTCCATACCACAATTTCTCCTTTCCCCAATCCTTGATTGATTACTGTGTAGAAGGGGAAAGTTTCCAACTTATAAAAAAATTGCGCATACATCCAAACCACCAAATTCGAGTGTGTGGTCAAGCAATTACAAAGCTTGGACTTCATGAAATTAACTATGGAGAAAGTCCTCTCATCTTCCACACTCCCTACAACCATGACAATGACAATCTCCATTAGCTTCAAAAACTCTAACAACTTTTGAACCACAATGACATTTGCAGCCAATTGTACTCACATTTTAGTTATAGGGTTGCAATCAAGTGGCAAATGTAGGGCACCATGATTGTTGTTCTTCATGGTTATGGTAAAAAAAAAAAAGCTTGTTGGTCAAGTAATGCACCATCTAACAAACCAACAACCAAAGTAGCATTTGGGCTTTTTGATTTGGCATGACAAAATTTTATTTTCAAAATTGCCAAATGCCCAACAAAAGTGACCTCCGCATCAACTATTCCCAATATCGGGGATAAATAATCCTAGTTACATTCATGAAGTCATGGGCATGGAAGTGCCTTGCAAGTTCATTTATCAATTCAAAAGCTACACATGTACATTCATCCTTTACATATTGCACAATAATTCCCAATCATCTTTAGTCACCATAGACACTGCATCAATAGTGGCACATGTCTTATGCAACATGAACAAACAACCATTGAATTGAATGTTGCATACTCAACATTAGTTAGTGGCTCCAAATACTAAACCATGTGTAGAACATCACAAACATTTTGCACCAAGTCATTGAACATGGCAAGATGGGGATGTTTGTACCTCTTCAATAGGTCTACATATATAGCATATAGATCACCAATACACAAAATGATAGAGGTCACCAAGTCGCAAACGAAGGTATTACTACCCTAAGTTAGCTTGGATAAACTTTGAATTGCTTCCAACATGGGCAATACACAAGTCAACCAAGATAGTGTCACAATCACACAAGAGTTCATAGTTGTTTGGCATATGCATTCCTAGCCATATCATCACCCATCTTAACAACAAGACTCTTATATTCAACTAGAACAAGCTTGATGGGTGCAAGCATACTAATCCACCATGTTTTAACATTGCAAAGGACTTTCAATCCTTTTGTTTGTAATATTTTTACCAACTTCACATGTTCTAACTGCCTCTTAGGAGAATGAAAAAAATACACATACATGCCTTGCAACAAGCCCTTAATTTTTGCAACCAATGGTAGGGGAAAAAAGGATTGCATAACTAGGTTGCAGATATGTGCCATGTGGTGGATACCAGTGACAAATGGTGCATGTTTTTTGATGAGTTGCATTGTCACCCCTGTTTTAAATCCCTGAAAAACAATAACACCATCTGCACCAAAAAAAACCAATTCTGCTACTAAATCCCCCTCATATAATCCACCAATAATAACTATAAAGTTCACAAGCATGGTAGTTAGGTTGTTGGACCCACCTCCTTCAGTGACTTGCTGCAAATTTAGGAATATGGGTACCCTACGTCAATTCTGAACCACATAACAGTGGATTGATATCTAGCTTTGGTTATCCACTATTGTGACATCATCACAACTCAAGGATATGAATCTCGCATTTTGAATGGCATGTTTAGTTGCAAAACAACATTGTGCATAGTGTTGCATTCCCCACTCACAAACCAAATATTAGTAACAATGATGGTGGTCCAAGGGGATTTTTTAAGAATGTGCATAAGGTACAATGCACAAAAAACAACAATCCAATAAGGAATTAAATAAGTACTTGCCATTCCTTAACCACTTGAATCAATCCAATGCATACTCAAAATCTTTTCAACTTTAATAAATTAAAAAAACCCTTGCATGCACTCACAATCTGTTAGGGGCATGTCTTGTTGCAAAAGACGAAAAATAATAACAAACTGGAGGTATTTTTTCTTTTTTTTAGCCCTCTTTGCATTTAGCACTTGCTCAAGGATACAATCAAAACTTGTAATGCCATAGATGCATTCATTTTTTGCATGTTGGCTATGAGGACTAGTGTAATACTCAACTACCTTCAACCTTGGTTTTGCATGCTTGCACTTTCTCCTTCCGCTATGCTTGTAAAACCCATCTAACTTGGGAACTAATAATTTATCCTCCGCTCCACATTAGTGCAACTCTTACACATTGTCAACAATTCAAACCAACATGGCAAGATCCTAGAATTCTATGATCGTAATATCTTGCACATGCGATAAGGTTAATTCGTATCAATTTTGTTATATGAACAAATTGGAGATTTTCTATTTTATTTGGGAGATTTAGTCTCCAAACACATAATGTGTGTAAAAATTTAATCAGAAGATCCTGTAATCTTTTAACATATATAAAAGTGACAAAGAACTTTGGAAGACCAAGTTGTCGAATCGTTGTAAATAATTTTTTTTCACAACCTTTAAAAATAATCAAGTGAATTAAGCAAACCTTCCAAATCACGATAACCTAAATATGATTTGAAAAAATTATCTAAATTTGGTTTATCTCATAATTGGTAAGCTTTTAAAGTTTTACCACATAGTTTTCCTTTTCATATTTGCACCCAATCAGAACCTATGACTTTTTGGATGGAAACTTTAATAATTTTAAAGAAAAGGTTAAAAAAATTTGTTGAAAAATCCCCAGATTTATGAAGTAATTCCCATTGAGCTATTTTTTGATATGAAAAAGCTTTAAAAAATTGTCAAAGTTGCCCATAACAATGTTGGAAAATTTAGTTCCTTGGAATGTTTATCTTTAAATACACCTAAAAGGTGAAAATTTTGATTTGTGACAATAAAATATATAATATTTTCATAATCCATTTTTTTTTAGCATCTAAAAAATTATTTATCGTTGAATATGTTGATGTACAATGTATTTTTTCATTATCAAAATCAGAATTATCAAATGATGCATTATTATAAGTTTTAAAAAATTAATTTTAAATTCATATGCGAAATAAACAAATGATGAATGGTAACATTCAAATCTTTGTATAATGGTGTTTTAATTAAATTTCATAAAACGACCAACACCATATTTAGATCAACATTTATTGACATATAATGTGATTTGTGTTCAAAACATCACTTAAGAAACACACCTATCGTTGCACCATCATGTGGTAAACATGGTAGTATTGATTGAATTTGATTCACATTTACAGGGGACATTAATAACAATACCATGCATCTTATATTTCCCATACCTTTAGAGTTTATAAATTTGAGCAAAAGCAATACGTGATGAAATAAAACATTCTTTTAATTATGTTAATTTTTGGACTAATGGAATGATTTTTTTTCTAGAAATTTTATTTTGTACTTAAATAAGGTGGTTTATTTTCATTAATATTACATGTAAACAACTTGTACATATGTATGATGTTGAACTAGGTTCTATTTGAATCTGAAAATCTATAAAAAATTGTCTTGACAATTTGTTTGAAAAACATTTAAGTTCTTTTTTTAAAATAACATTTTACAACTAAAACATGGAATTATGGGAACACCTTCGATTTGTTTATTATAAATGTCAATGTATATTGAATTATGTGTATTTTTAAATATTTTTAAATATTTTATTTGATTGAACATCATGTTTGGCAAGAAGTTGTTGTGTGGGAATTGCACGCTTTTAATTTTTTCTAGAGTGCATTAAACATATGACGATTGAATTTTGTCATTTATGAAAGAGTATTCTGATTTATTTTTATATATATATATTTCATGTGATTTATAATTTCTGATATTTTTCTTTTAATATTTGGAAACATGTTGATGAATTTAAATGTTTTTGCTTAATAAGCTATATTTGGAAAAACCTCCAATAATTCAAAAATATTATTTTCATAAAATGCTCAATCAATTTATTTTTTTTCTTGTGTTACATTATGCTCAACAATCAAATGGGAGTGTTCCATTTGAATTTTGGGATTTAAAAAAAAATTGGTAAGGGAAATTGAAGTGAACAAATTAGACAAAATCTCATTGATAGGAACATTTGTGTTGTTTTTCAAAAAAAATTGTAAGTATTGAATACAATTTAAATTTTATTTTAAAATAATATTTGTATTATAATAAGTGTTGAACAATGAAATAACATACTCCCATGGTGCATCCCAATTATTTTTCAAAATGTTCAGTAATGTAAAATATATTTTTTCATTCCAATAAAAATGTGTAATTAGTTGCATTAATTGAACAGAAGGTTGTTGCACCATTGACTTCAAAAGAGATGGAAAATCATCTAAATCTATGATAACTTTGGAATCATTAACTTAAAAAGTAGGCAAAGGTAGACCATTAACATATTGAATTCGTTCAAAATGTTGAAAATTGTACACTATATGTAAGGGGATAGATTGAAAATTCATGCAATATCAAAATATAATGTGTTTTGATATTTGATTCCAAATTGTAAATTGGCCTTTGTAGATATTTAGTTATCCAAAATATTCCGAAATCTCCCCACAAACCTCCCATTCTAGCATTTGATATCATTTTTGTTACATATTGATGTTCATTTGTAACCATGCTTTGATGCAAATAAACAAAAAACTTGGATTTAATTTTCGTATACGACATTGTTAGGTTTTTTTTGTATTCAATAATAAACATTTATTTAAACGTGCTATGTTATTTTGTTCCAATTCAAAAAATGATAAATGATTATCTAATAAATAAAATATAGAATCCAAAAGACAATTGCTTATTTCATATTTGTATGTTGAAATTAAATGATGGCCATATGAATGTAATACATGTTCAAATGATGAATCAACAAGATTTAATAAAGGTGTTTCCATTATTATGAATCTCAATTTCATGGATATTTATATAAACAAAAGCATGGTTCACACATAAACACATTCAAAAATAAATAAATCAATGATTCATTAAAAATTATTTACTTTTTTTGGGGGGAAAATTCCTTGCATTGAAAATGATTTTATATTGGAAAATTGTTTAGATGGAAAAATTGTTTTAATTGAAAAATGGCTAGCATCGAAAAAATAATTAAATAAAAAAAATTGTATTAAAAATTTGTGTGCATTGAAAAAAAAAATTCATTAAAAATTATTTTCATTGAAACTCCTTACATTGATAAATTATTTGCATTGAAAAAAAAATTATATTGGAAAATCATTTGCATTGAAAAACTACTTTCATTGAATAAATTGCTTGGATTGAAAAAAATGCTTTCATTGAAAAATTACTTCACATACAAAATGTTGCATTTAAAATTATTTTCGACACTTAATGTAAATTGATGTATGAGAACTTTCCTTTTCCTCTAGAAAAAAATTGTGAAAATGATTATACAATCTAGGCTATTCAAACAATTTTTTTTGATATAAGGGGTGTCCATATATATAGATTATTCATATATTAAAAATAACTATAAAAAGGTCACATAAAAACCATTAACAACTTCAATGTTTAAGATGGTTTTTGTTTAGAAATTGATTTTGATTTATCAAAATCAAGCTTGTGTTTCACATTACGCTAGACATTATCACCAAAAATAAGGCTTAGATTACCTATCTAGCTTAACATAATTAATAAGTTAATGGGCTATTTGTTAGGTAATAACTTAGTTAGTAACTTAGATAAATAGATTAGCTTAGACCTATATATTTAGTAGGTTACTTAGGACATAGCCTAGGATTACTAAATAACTTATAACTAGGTAATGTAACCTTTCTAGGTAGGTATCCTAAGTGACCTTGGTTTATTAGGTAAACGTATTAACCATGTAGGAAACCTACTAGCCTTGGCCTATTATAGGTATGTAGCCTAGGCCTACTAGGTAAATAACATAAATCATCTAGGCCTAGTAAATAGGTAGCCTATCCTACTAGTTAGGTAAGTAACCTAGGCCACCTAAACCACCTAGGCTTATTAGGTAGGTAGTTTAACCTAGGCTACCAAGGTCTATTTGGTAACTACATACATACATAGCGTAGGCCACCTAGGCCTATAAGGTAGGCAGTTTAACCTAGGCCACTTAGGTTTATTAGGTATGTAGCCTAGCTTAGGCCACCTAGGCCTATCAGGTAGGTAGTTTAACCTAGGCCACTTAGGTTTATTAGGTATGTAGCCTAGCTTAGGCCACTTAGGCCTATCAGGTAGGTAGTTTAACCTAGGCCACTTAGGTTTATTAGGTATGTAGCCTAGCTTAGGCCACCTAGGCCTATCAGGTAGGTAGCTTAACCTAGGCCACTTAGGTTTATTAGGTATGTAGCCTAGCTTAGGCCACCTAGGCCTATAAGGTAGGTAACTTAACCTAGGCCACTTAAGCGTACTAAATATGTAGCCTAGCTTAAACCTTTTAAGCTTACAAAGTAGGTAGCTTACTTTAGGCCACTTTGGTTTACTAAGTATGTAGCTTAACTTAAACCACCTAGGCCTACTAGGTAGGTACATAACCTAACCTAAGCTACCTCGGTACCTAAACTACCTAGGTAGGTATGTAATTTAACTTAAGCTATCTAGGTAAGTATGTATCTTAACCTAGGTTACTAAGTATAAGGTAACCTAACCTAATATTAGGTAGGTAGCTTAAGCCTAGACCTACTTAATAAGCTAGGCTACCTACTTAGTATGCTTAAGCTAGATCTTTTAATAAGTTAGTAAGTATCTATGTAGCCTACTACATAACATAAATGTAGGTAGTTTATTAAGTAGGTTTAAACATAGACCTAGTAGGTACCTATAAGACCTAATAAATTATAACCTACATGTTAGTTAAATACATGCATTTATTAATAGGTACTTCCTACCTACCTATGCTAACCTACTTATAACCTATCTATTTATGTAAGTAGAGTAAAAAAATTTAAGTTCATTCAATGTAATATGACTAATGAAAAAATTCCTAAAAGTTGATTACAATATGTTAGTATAGATAATTATGTTCATTACAATATGTTGTTAAGAAAAAATCACTTTATGGGGTGGTGTTGCAATGGTTAAGGAGTTGATTTTTCAATGTGGAGGCGAGGAGTTCAAGTTTTCACACTTGCAACCTAAGGTATTTTGGTTACTTAGGTGACCTTATTAGGTAGCCTAGGTTGCAAAGCCGATTAGACCACCTAGCTTAGTCTACTTAGCCTGGCCTAAGGGGTTTGGTTTAGCTTAAGTGGCTAGGGTAGGTGGCTTAATTTAGACCTAAAACATAGGGTTGGTAGGTAAATAAATAAATATTTTTTTGGCATAATTAATCATTAGGTGTATTAGTTAGGTAGGTAGGTAGGTAGGGCAGGTTATTAATTAATTAATATTTTCATATACATTTAAAATAAAAATATTTAATATAATACATAATTTTGGTCATTGTCCAAATTATATTCTTGCCATGGTGGTTCAGTAAGAAAAACCTAGTTGAAAAAATCCAATAAAAAAAATCAACCAAAAAAACCTAGTCAAAATGGTCTAGTTCAGAACGACTTGTCTAGAATGACATTCGGATCAAGTTGGACATGGGGGCAAAAAAACCATATGGGGGATTTTTTTATTGAAATTCCAAGCAAAAAAAGGTCGTGATTTTTTGTAGTGCCATGTTATAGTTTTTTAAAAAATTCATTGAAATCGTTTCTTATGGAATTCGATTCTTATTCTTGGGAAAACTTGGGAGTCAATTTCAACCCAGTTCTCATCAAATGAGATACACGACGGTTTTCAATTTGAGAACTAGATTGAAAACCAAGGTGAAAACCAAGTCCCCTTATGAAAAGCACCCAACATTGCTTGAGAGGTGGGCTTGCCAATTTAATAAGGGCCCATTCTCCATGTGTAAAAATTACATTTTTTTTCCTAGTGTACTTGGAGAGTGCCTTACCTTTGGAGGTAGTGTCAATTATGTTTTGTAAAGCCTATCATCATTTTTCTGGTATCTTAATAAAAAGAGCGTGGTTTTTACTATATACACATCATTGGTATGGGGCCCACCTCAACTTTGCTTCACCTTGGTCCTTACTCTTGTAATGCCCATGGTTTCGGGTGTTACCTTACACTTAAAAGCTTGCCAATCCAGTAAGGGAGAGGACAATATAAATATTGCGTAAGTCTCAAAAGCAAAACATGAAATAGAACTATTACCTAGTGATCACTAGGTGAAAAAGAGTGAAATGGAAAATTGACTAACATTCAAAGGATTTTGGAAAATTTCAAAATAAAAAGAAGGTTTGAGAGGATAATATGAATATTGTGTGAGTCACAAAAACAAAAATGAAATTTGTAACTAATACCTGGTGGTCACCAAATGATAAATAGTGAAAATGGATTTGAAAGATTCAAAACATTTTGAAAGTAAAAGAGCAATTATGAAAGATCCATCATTTTAAATAAAATTTTATTAAATAAATAAAGTGTTAAATTGTATCATATGAAGAAAAAACTAAAAAACTTGCATTGCAAGTTTTAAAGCCCAATGCATCATCCTTTGCTAACATACTATTACTAGCACAATTAAGATAATTATGATTTTGGAGTAGTTAAATAAGCAACTACATCGGCACCTTTTCAAAATACAATTAGAGAACATAGATTTTTACCCTTTCGAGCTGCAAACATCATTGCATGATTGCAAACAATAGTTTGAATCAACTACAAGCAAAACTCAATAATTTGATAAATAAAGATTATGGAAGAATAAACAACGAAATCACAATAAATTAATTTGCCTAAGGTATCATAAGAGTTCATACCTAAAGAAAGTTGACTAATGCCACTTTCCCTATATTGCATGAACCAAGAATAATTTAGAGAAGAAGACTCCCCAATTATCACTTTTTATATATTGCATGAACCAAGAATTAATTCAGAGAAGAAGACGTCAAATAGGACTTTGAATATTGGACAATGATTTCATAATGAACACTAAATTCTCTATAGTTAAGAGCCAAGCTTGACAACCCATAGCAAGTAGTCCACCATATGCAGCACCCAAAAAAGTACTCTACAAAGAAAGACAAAATGAGATGCAAGTAGTCTTAAAATCAAGCTTGCATCACCTCGCGCATGGGGCAAGGGTAAGGGCAAGAGCAAATCAAGAGCCTTGAGGGTGCACCTTAAGGGATGGATGGTGGGTGGACAAGAAACACTTTTCCATCAGCTTCCAGTTATAGAGCTGATCTCAGTGGGTATCACTTTCTGAAGTTAAGCCCGCTTTGACAGGAATTATATTAGCATGGGTGACCTTACAGGCGCTTTCATATACGGGTGGGCCAATGCCACAAGGGCCCATCAAGTATTATTAACCACACACCATTAGATTGTAATTTGAGAACATGTTGGAAAAAACATGAGGGACCAAATTACAGGAGTCCTTGACAAAAAAACATTTGCTGCATTGCTCCAAAAAAATATGCTCAGAACATGATTTAACCTACTGCTACAAAAAAACATGTTCCCAACCTTTGAGAAAGGTTTGGATTTTAAACCACAGAAAGAATCAAATTACCATCATGAGACAAACTTGCCTTGCCGATCTTGAGAGTGGCTCCCATTTTCAATATTGTGATCTGCAATCTGGGCTTCCAAGTCTTTCTGAACAGAGCCCAATACTTTTGAGGACTGGATAGTATTACGAACTGAAGATGCTGAAAAAGGTGATGAATCTACTGGCTTGTGGAGATTGTTAGATGGGGGAGAAAATTCCAAATGTAGCAGCAATGAATTTGCCATAACCCCCAATGAGCTGATACCCATAAGTGCACCCGCAAGTGAAGGTGTGAGCATCATATTTGTCAATGGCAACAGTGCACCTGCTGCAACTGGTAAACCCACCTAGTACATGCAAGAGAACATAGATGTGAATCAAAAAAATTGGAAAGCATACATACAATCCATTTAAAGAACAGACATCCTAAGTAGAGATCATGCTGCTATCAAGCAGCAAGTAAGTTGCACTCACAATGTTGTACATGAATGCCCACCACAAATTCTGCTTGATCTTCTTCAGCGTTTTCCGACTTAGTTCCACTGCTTCAACCACCTTCACATGCCACCAGAGACTCCCAAGTGAACAACCTGCTGGTTGGTTTTCGAATTTGGAACCATGTTCAGTGGTCAAAAGATGGCAAATCATTCAAAAATAGAAAACAAATGCAAGGAAGCTCCACTGACCTGGGTGAGCCTGTCACCCATTAGGACAATGGATGCAACGTCACTAGCTGCTCCCACACCACCAGCCATAGCAACACCTACATCTGCTTGAACTAATGCTGCTGCATCATTGACCCCATCTCCAACCATAGCCACATTCCCCTTCTCTTTCTGAAGCAGCCTGATGTGCTCTGCCTTTGCAAATGGTTTCACTCCAGCATATACCTGTGATATAGTCAGTCAGGAAACACACAATAGTTCAGGGAAATGGGAATACACCTAGAAAAGAGTGCTCATATTGATACTAGCCAAAAACCAGAGATGCACACCTTTCTCCAGACACTGAAAAACCAGTAGTACTATGACCAGTACTTTGGCTCAATGACCCAAGTTACATGTTGATGATATTCCAACAACACCAACAGCACATGCTTTGAATATCAAACATCATTGCAGCTCCACCACCCATGTCATGTGATAAAGCAATGAACCTGATGCCTGTCAATGCCAACTTTAGCAGCCACAGCTTCTGCAGCTTCCTGCTTATCCCCTGATAGCATGGATGTCTGAATGCCCATGCGATGGAGGGCATCAATAGCTGTCCTTGCATCATCCCTAACCTCATCGATCATGGTAATGGCTCCCACAATCTTGCTGTCCACCCCTGTGCCCATGTCCATGAAAATTTCACCAGTTTAATATGTAAATGCTGAACTGTGCATTAAGTCATATGTTTACAGCTCAGGAGAGCACTGAAGTCGGTTATAAAATGAATAACAGTCAAAGCCACTAGCAATGTGGGGTGGTGCTGAACAAGGTTGCTAAATTTGCAGTAAATAAATGGCCATTCCAGATCTTCTCACAACATACTGACCGAAATGCATGGAAGCAATGTGAAATCCTTACCTACATAAACTACAGTCTGCCCTTGAAGAGATGCCTCAACCACCTCAGGAACACGCCCCTCTGCACAAAACCTGATTCCATACTTATAAGCAATCATATTCAACATGAAGCAAACTTGTAAACCTCTATGTTTAGAGAACTAAAGTGAAATTTATGATGAGAAAATAAAACAGTTCGCTCCATCCTCCCCGTTCACTGGAACAATGAAGGAAAACTGTGATTGATGAGCTTATGACATCAAAGAAGAAAAAAACATGCCAGTTGGGCAAAATCAGTTCCTCAAATCATAGGAAATTGACAAATCCATTGAGAGGTTTCTGGTCTGACGATTGTGCAGAAAATAGAGAATTTCTTGTGCGAAAATGCCCTCTACTGAACTTGGCATCTCAACCTCAACCAGTTATTTGACATAAATTTGCCAAATCTGACAGTAAGGTAACAACTATACAACTCTTTGCCTCGTGTTCAGCTCATGCTGTTCCCAGTTTGTTGAAATTCATACACCGTTTCAGAGTGTACACAAATACAGTCCTGCTCACTGACAGACACTGCACCAGAACTAGAAATGGGACATCACATGCCATACAGAGTAGAAGATACCTCTGGACCCATTCTAAGGTGCCAACAGCTACTCGTTTCCCTTCCACAATTGCAGTTGCTCCACTACCTGGTTCCTGCTCAAATGTTGAATCCTGCACCTGAGGACACAGTTCCAAATTGGAGAACACCCTGAGCAGAGAGTCCATCAGGACCCCTGTCCAGCAAATCAATTCAATTGAGAGAAAGATTTCACTGATTAAACTGGATGTTGTTACCTTGGCCTGTCTGCAGCCAGAAGCTTTTGCAGCCTGGATGAGCGCCTTTGCAATTGGGTGGGATGTTGAGCTCTCCACACCAGCAGCTAGTGTCAGTATTTCCATCTCTGTCCACTTTTGTGACTTCAATCTGCAGTTATGACCATGAACCCTAGTTAATCAGTAGGCATTCAATGCTTTATCTTCAAGTGTCTTGGTGATTGGTCACCTGCAAATCATTGATACATGCTCCTGCTAGATTGTCTCTTTGTACCTTCCAGCTTAGCTCCCAACCAAAGCACAACTAACCCCAGCACCCAACACAAAGGGTGACCACAGGACTCTACCTGGCATTTAAGGTCTCCTTGCCATTGTCCAAATCTGGTGTGTCATCATTGATGCTGTCACTACTCATCACACTGGTGATTGCAGGTCTACCAAGAGTGAGAGTCCCAGTTTTGTCAAATACAACACTATCAATAGATGACATCTTTTCCAATATGTCCCCTCCCCGTATAAGCAAACCTCTCCGAGCCCCAAGTGACGTACCCACCTGTATCAGAAGCATCTCCCCATTATCCCCAAGTTTCATTGCTCACAAGAAAAAGAGACTCCATTCCAAAATCTAGCACATATATGCCAAGCAAACCTTAAAGTGCAAATTTTCTTTTGCAGGTAGTTCTGTGCATACCAGAACAGCTGTTGGAGTTGCCAGGCCAAGAGCACAGGGGCAAGCAATAACCTGTGGACAACACACAACATGTGATCGACATATGACCTTGCAGTATACCAAGAACAGAAAATCTGATGTTCCTGAAGGCTTTTTTTTTCTCTTTAGGAATCTCTTGTCATCTCATAAACATAACTCTGAAAGGTTTCCACTAAGTTTTATGTTCAATACAGGTCAAGTAAAGACCCTGTGGGTCAAACAATAGTTTGCTTACCAAGACATTGCAGGCTAGCTGAAGCCCAAGCAAAAGTCCACCCCCAGCTGGAACTACAGATGGAAAAAGAGCAGATCCTAGGGTTGTCCAGAATGCGAAGGTTGCACATGACAGAGCCATAACTCCATAACAAAATTGTCCTGCCACCTGCCAATAATGCTTGCCTTGTCAATCCTGGTACTTTAGCATCTGACATGCCTAGCTTCCATTCTGCAGATCTGAGCACTAATACAACATAAGATCTAGAATTACAAAACCTCAGTCATGCCTGAGTGAACTTCTAATTCTATCCAGTACATAAAACCAGAGCCTTCATATAACAAAAGAGTCTCCATGGCAGGTTATGGGGCTCATGGAGTTCACGAAACCATAATAACAACACAGCACTGGATTCATTCCACCAAATACCATGTCTTTCTTCCAATAGTTCTGCCTTGAGCAGCAACAACTTTTCCATGCTGCAGATGTGTTCCTGGTCTGGTCAACTTGCTGGAAATCTGGGTTGTTGACAGGAAAGGAAGACACAATTCTCTCAGCAAAAAGAATGAAGTGAATGCCATAGAAAGAGCTTATTAATCTGGTTAGAGACCTTGTCAGCAAGCCGTTGCACTGGTGCTTCCCTTGTCTGGGCATCTTCCACCATGCGCACAATGTCACCCAACACTGTATCACCACCCGGCCTCCTTGCTTGCACTGTCATGGTGCCATTGTAATTCACAGTTCCAGCTGATATTTCATCCTTCAGAGACAGTTCACACCATCAGAACACAATTATTATATGGATTAGCATTTCGATTAGAAAATGATTGGCATCTGTCTCAGCAGTTTGTGGGTTGATCTATAATCTACATTGTCCCTCCATCTGGTAATGCAAGAGCACTTATGGCTTGAATATTCTCCTCAATTCATTGTTTTAAGTCTCTCATCTTGTTTCTTCCTTCTCTTTTCTGTCTCTTGGCAATATATGACCTGTGGACTGGACATCACCCATCCTCAATTTTTCTGTCTTTCCTCTTAAAGCAAAAAATTTGTTCACCAAAAGCAACAAAGTCTTCCTCTTAGCACTTAATGAAGAAAATTTTGGTTAGGCTGTGAAATTCTCTGGGACTACCAAGTTTTACTGCTACAGTAAGTGCCAAAGCCACTATCTTAGTTCAGAAAAGGACATCACAAGGAACTTCAACTGTAGCCAGGTGATAGCCTTGATAGGTCTTAGTTCAGAAAAGGACCTCACTCACAGTAAGAGTATTTTGGAAGAGAGGGAACAGGAAAGAGAAATTCATACCCCAGATTGCTTCAACACAGGCAGAGGTTCTCCTGTCAGGCTGGACTCATCTACAGTGCTCCTTCCTCCTGTAACCACACCATCGACAGGTATGCGATCCTGCCAGATATAGCAACAACTTTTGAAGGCAAGCTATATGCAAATTGGGTCTATTTGTGAAGTTTGAGAAAATCCATAAGGTTGTGATATAATTGTCCAAGGAAAAGACCTTACCCCTGGGAGCACAAGAACCACATCTCCCACTGCAAGGCTATCACAAGGAACTTCAACTGTAGCTGGGTGGCCAGGATTGTCATTCCCCATGATTAGACGTGCCTTTGCAGGCAAAAAATTCAAAAGGGCAGCCATATCACTGCTGGCCCTCAGCTTTGCCCTCTCCTCAACTGCCCTTCCCAGCAGCACAAATGCTAACAGCATAACTGGCTCCTCAAAAAATGCTTGCCAGCCCTAAACAAAACAATTCCAGAGGTCATTACCATGATAGTTTGAAGTGGTGCAAATAACAAAGATCTTTTCTTACACTCGTACCAATCAACTGGGCAATCACAGACCACAATACGCTGCTGAAAGCAATGATGGAAATACCAATGTGATTGCAGAGAGAAGCCACAAAACCATAAAAGAGTTGGTGTAGCCATAACCTGTGAGTGTCACCCACAAAGTATCTGACCATCACATTCATCATGAATGGCAGCAACTAGCTGCCATTACTTCCCACTGCATTTCTCAGCTCCTGACAGTGGCTCATAGTCTTCATGCATACCAATCTGGGCAAGAGGGCAGCAGCAGTGCTGACAGCGAATGATGAAATGGCACCCAAGCCCACCAAGGTGTTCATATTGGGTGACCCCCTCCGTAAACTCTTCCAGCCATCCACCAACAGCTTACGCCCTGGACCAGCAAGGGCCGCAAGACACAAAGCTGCATGGAACTTTGTAGAATGTAAAAGATGAACCCAAGCTGGAGCTGAATTTCCAAGGAAGTGGCCTGCGTGACCCACCAGACAGACTGCAGCCATTGTCCATGCAACCACTAGCCTTCTCCCTGTGGAATAACAACCAACATGAAAGTCAAGATCAAACAAGCAACGGCCTCTTTGCAAAATTTCCAAAGTGTGTCCTTTGCATTGTTTGAGTGGGTGTCCGTGGTGATACATTCTCATACTATGCACCATTCAATAACCACACACTTCATGGGCTTGCATCCAACACAGGTCCTTGCAGACAAGTTATGATCTGTAGGCACTACATGAGAGGAATTCTGCACTATCTGACAACAAGCTCAATGAAGCTACAGCTGAGAACTTGCACCTGTCAACATGAATGTGAATCCAATCAAGTACTGAACTGGGCACAAAACCTCCATACAAGGTAGTGAACAGCAAAAGTACCACTGTCTTTCAGGCGTGCAAGCCTTTCTTCTCGTTTTTTAAGTGCTGCAGGAGCCACTTTGTGTCCATCCTTCCCCTGCTGCTCTGCACATCGACAAGATTTAACCTTTCTTTCACATGACCTTCCTCAAAAACATGAGATTGGACATCCATCAAAAAGTAAAGCAGGTCTGATGAAAGATGATGTGAGACAACATTGAGAATGAAGTACTTCATTAAAGCCTGCTGAGGCAAAGATTCACAATTTAGCAAACCCGAACACTGACAGATCAGTTACTTCACAATGAACATCGTCACCATGATTTTGCTCAAATGGGTAGTCAAATGACTGCTATGCAGTCATCAGCAATCTTCATAAAACTTTGATCATCAAGAATTTCACCAATATTCAAGGTACAAGGTGCAGTCAGTGCAAGAGCCACTTCTTGCAAGCCCAAACTACATTGAAGAAATTCTCAATAATATTCCTACAACCCAGCCCTTTGGCTCACATGCAAGCTGATTGGACAAACATACCTCGCACTGTAGACTTGAAACCACAGCTCGTAAGATGCTTTGCTAAAACCTCAGCAAGTTGGCCCTTGGCTTTTTCCCACCCAATTGGGTCTGGAGATGTAGAAACAACTCTCACCAGTGCTGTCTCTGTTGCAAGGTTGACAGATGCTGCTGTCACTTGTGGCTGTTATTGTTTCCATCACAAGAGAAAGGCACAAACTTCAGACAAATTTGACAGATTTGTCTCATTCACAAAACCTGCATCCTTGAATTGTCTACTTTCTTCTTATGTCTCTGATGCAGAGTCCAAGGAACCACAAAAGAATTGACAACATAAAAAACACTCAACCCTAATTACAAAACAGAATTCATACAGAGTTCCCACCAGCAAATCACAGCACCTGAGATTCCAGAATCCTCTTCACGGAAGATACACAGCCACCACAAGACATACCCTGCACCCTTTTCCCAACACCCTCTGAATAAGAAGAACAGACTGAAAAAGACTGTGAAGAAAAAACCAAAAGTGAAAGCCCTGGCTGCAACAAGCATCCACATCATCATATCCATGTCTTGCATCTCAATGCTTCATGACCGCAATTCCAGTCTAGATTTTGTAATCTTTTGAGTCTAGGCTTTCAAGTGCAAGGAGGGAGATGGGAGAATCACCCCAACTTCAAGGATGATTACATCCTCGGTGAACTGTGCAGCTGCTTTGCTGTTTGGATCCTCCCCAATTTGTTGTGGCTCAGTGGATTGAAAACCAAAGCCATCCCCTCCTCCTCCTCCATCACCACTGCCACCACCTCCTCCCATATAGCCACCCCTTCCACTGCTGCCTCCTGCACCATCTGGCAGCAGACTGGAAATGCTAGCAATCGGGAGCCCACACTGACAACGGCATGGCCTCACACTGCCTGCTGCACTCAGAAGCAATTCCACCTGAAAAGAAAGAGTTTCTCAAAGACTGCTAAAATACAAAAGAGATGATATCCTTCGAGCACACAGCACCTAGGGTTTCTCAAAGACTGCACTGCACATACCTTCTGCAGACAGACAGACAGACAGACATACATACATACATGCAGGAACATCAGAAGAAGAAGAAGAAGAAGAAGATGGAAATCCAACCTCAACAATAGAGGGACAAGAGTTCAGTTGGACAGAACAGACGAACCTGCACTCGTGGCCATAACCCTAATCCTCCAAAATTCAGCTCAGGAGAGCCTCGAGAAAATTGCAGCTTGCTGGCAACAGCGAGGCGATGATGCTGATGATGCTTGGAAGAAGAAGAAGAAGAAGAAGAAGCGAACGATACGGCATTGGAGACAAGCCTGGCAGCACCCAACTGCAGAGGCCAGCGAGCAAGCTTTTTCTGCTGCTGCTGATTCCCTTGTGGAGCCGCTTGCTGAAACAAGAGCAGCCCTGCTCTTCTTGTAAGTAAATTCCTGGACGAAGCGAGAGTGCGAGAAGATGATGCTGATGCTGAAGCGCGGATTGCTGCCATGGCCACCAATTCACTACCCTTCACCACTACTACTGCACCGCACTCGCAAGCCCCAGGGACATATGCCGCCATGGCCGAAGCAAAAAAATAAAAAATAAAAATCCTTCTGATGAAATCGCCAGCTTCACGCCACCACACCCAACAACAAACCCAATTTCTGCAAGAAGAACAACAACCCACGAAACCAACATACAGACAGACAAAAGACTCTTTTGTGTGAGGAACAAAAAGCCTTAACAAAACCACCAATTCTGCAACAACAGAATTGCAACAGAATTCTATACAAAAGAAGAAGAAGAAGAGCAGACTGGATTATTGCTGCACAACATGTTTTTGGATAAAAAAGATCAATCAAAACTTCAGGCTCATAAACTGAGCTTTTTGGATCATCATTTTTCTCAATAGGTCTGCGTGTGCTGAGGCTTAGGCAAAAGCCACCCATTGCACCTGTTCTTGATTGGCTAGATATATTGATTGGTCCAAGTGGTTTGTTTGTTATTATTATCTAGTGGGTTCTGACTTTTTTAGAATACCCAATTTCATGTTTTTGGGTGGGGCTCGAGGAAACAATGAATCAATGATCTTGAATGTGAGAAAATGATTGTTGCAAGGCCAAATGCTGAGTATGGGTGGAGTTGGTGAAAATAGCTACCCCAGCTTTTATGAAGGGGGGTATTCGCCAAGGCGAAAAATGGTGGCACAAAAGATGCATGTAGCCAATGAAAGGCTCAGGGGTCCGATTTTTTTGTTTTGCCAGGGGAGGGGGCCAAGGGTGGGGAGGGATTTTTTCTTTTTTCTTTTTTGCGGGTGTTGCAATGCCTTTAGTCTGGGTCAAAAATGGTGACAAACAGTTTTGGAAATAAAAGTTCCATGTAACCAACGAAGGGGCTTAGTATTGACTCATGAGGGGTTGTGGGGGTTTAGGGTTTGGGGGGGATTTTTTGCTTTTTTTCTTTTCCTGTTACCGTCATGTTCCTTATGTATTCCCATGGGGTTTCTCAAGCTCCCAAGTTGTTTCCAAAACGTTCCCAATAGCAAGTCACTTTAATCCCATATGATTTGCTCAAAGTTCAACTCTCATGTATATGAGCTGAAAAGCTCAACCGTAATGAGCACATTTGTTTCTATTTTGTAGCTGGGAGTTCAAAGAGGTGCTTCTATTGGGGGAGTGCCCAATATTTCAAAGAGATTGGTGATGAGTCAATCAATATCACCCCTTCAAAAAAAAGAAAAAAAGCAAGTGTGAGAACACCCATGAACTGATTAATACGAATCACAATAGGAAGGACTATTAATCCAGGCCAAAAATTAGTGGCAGCCAACTTTAGGAATAGAGAATTTCCATGCAACCAATGAGAAGTCATGTCATGGAGTGAAGAAGGGGCTTCCTTTTTTTTGTCTCTTGGGTGGAGTTGCTGAGTATGGAGAGGGGGTTTTTGTTGTTCTTACTGAGTTCTTAACATGTTTTTCAATTGTTCTTCAACATGTTCTTGAAATTCCCAATGTGTTCCTCAACATGTTCCCAGTGGTGCTCACCTTATCCCATATCCTTTGCCCTAGAAGTTCTAATCTTGGAACTAATATAACCAGCCCAAAATTAATGATGCCCATCACAAAAGAGAAAATATTGAACTTTAAGGTTCCCAACAACTAATTAGGTAATAAGCTTTGAGTCACACCATGATGCATTATAAGAGCATTTGCCCCACCAGGAGAACAATGGCCTCTTCACCATACTTTGGATGAAGTATTGCTTTCAAATAGCCTGAAGGTGGGTTTGAAGCAATGTTGTGTGGTTTTTCTTTTTTAAATAGAACCTTTGGTCCCAATTTTGACATTGTACAATTTATTTGGAAGTTCTTTGGGTGAGGATTTGACCTCAATTCTTTTGATTTCTTAAACTTTTCAATTTTCATTGTAACACATTTTTTCAAATTAAAGAACCCAGTTCAAAAATAAGGTCTAGTTCTTTGTATACATCATACACTCCCCCCGTGCTAGAAATTGCACGCATTCAAAGTTTTCCAACAAATTAAAAAGGTGTCTATATAGGAATGAACTTTAATAATTAATTAAAATAAAATTTTAATTATAAATTTTAAGCCTACTTATCAAGTTTTCAAAAGAATTCTACTTTTTTACCTATGTGTATGTTTAAGATTATTTTTTCACAATTTTGAATCTAGCAAAAGACTAATTTTCAAATGCAATTCTTTTGTTAATTCCAACAAAAGAGTTTCAACTTTGATTTGGGTCACCAAAATCCAGACTTGAACCTTGGATTTAACCTTGCAAATTCGATACCCTCACAACACTAATTCAGAGTAATCTTTTTTTTTCAAAAATTATAATGCAACCCAAATGGTGAACATCCCCAAACTAATTATGTTTTAATTGTTGACAATTTTGTAATGAACCATTAAAACAATAACTAGTAAACATCTATCTATGAAACAACAAAGTTTGTATTGTTTTGTTACTATGAGATTCACCAAACCAAGGCGCTTGAGATTGTGTTCTTGGTATCTTTGGAAGGCTCTCAACAAGGAGGGGTGCATCGGCTTGGTTTCATGACATTTGGACTTGTAGTGTAAAAGTTCTTGAATATTGAATGATTTTTTCATTGAAAAATAAAATAAATTAAATCATAACTGAAAATTTCAAGAGGAATTGGGATGTGCCTTTGGTGTTGTTGGAAAAATCTTGAGGAGCAGGATTTAATGGAAAATATTTAATTGTTTGGACTTAGGATTTAGGATGTGGGAGATATTAAATTTTAAGTGATTTTCATCACCATAAATTCAAATAAATCACAAAAAATCGAGTTTTGAAAGGAAAAATTGGTTGAAAACGTGCTCAAATTTGAAAGCCTACCATTCAATTCAAGTATGAGGAATTGGGATGTGCCTTTGGTATTGCTAGAAAGATCTTGATGAATAAGATTTAATGGAATTTATCTCATAAGTTTTGGACTTAGATGTGAGAGATATTAAATTTTAAATAATTTTTGTCATTGCAAATTCAAATAATTTTTTTAAAACCGGGTTTTGAAAAGAAAAATCAATTGAGAATGTAGTCACATTTGCAAATCATATTTCACTCTTTCAAAATTTGGATATAGGGTCTACGATTTAGGGTTTAATTTAACCCTAAATCCTAAACCTTACAAGACAATTTTCATATGTTGAGTTTCCCTTATTTTGAAAGGGGTTCCCAGTTGGATGAATAGCACATGCCACATTAATAACTATGGTGACACATTCCCGGAAAAAAATGGGAACAATTTGATAACTAAGCTATATTATGAAAAAAAAAAAGATTTTTTTTGTCAAAAATAATTTTACTATTGTCTTTTGGAGATTTTTTCACCAAGAAAAAAACAAGTTTAGAGCAATGTGGGCTAGACACTCACTTTGATAGGTTAGAACAATCAATTACAATTCCAATTAATAAGAATCAAACCAAAATTGGGTCTGATAATTTTTACATGTTCACCCATAAAAATGAAAAATAAGAGAATATAAAGCAATCACTTTTTTCACTATCCCTTTGGAGATCACTATATCATATTTAAAGATATAAATTCATTGTCACACTATTTATAATTGTGTGGCATCCAATATACTATCTAGAAAAAAAAAACATTTTACTACTTCCAATGAAGATGCCGGTGTGCAATTGAAATATTTATTGTTTTTGACTTCTAAATTGGGCCATTTTAATCACTAGCAATAATTATAAAACACTAATAATGCATAGCCTTTAGAATTCATAATTTTTTTAATAAGATTTCTTTTCTTTTTTTTGAATTTTTGAAAACATCGAGCCTTCTTAAGATCAATGGAAAGGTTTTTAAAAATAATATATATAAAGTGGGATCACATTCCTTATTTGAAGATTTGAAACACAAGTTATGGTAAACACAAATTATGGGAAAATGAATGTTCACAATCGAATCAAGATAACAAATTATGGGTTAACAAGAGGGTTAAGGGGCTGAGGTGATGTTGGCTATGGTTATCTACTATTTGATTTTGTTAAAGACTATTGTTATGGCTATTGGCTATTGCTTTCCATTATTTGATTTTGTTACGGACTATTGTTATGGCTATTGGCTATTGTTGATGGCTACAGATTATTATTATGGCTTTTGGACATTGGTTTTGGCTATTGATTATTTTGAGCTTCAATTTTTAGAGTTAGGGTTAGAGTTTTCAAAAGTTAAATACTACGGTTTACGTTTTGAGGTTTTAAGGTCTAATTTTAAAAGTATAAGTTTGGGTTTTTTAAGGTTTCACTTTCAAGGTTTAATTGGAATTTTTTTAGGGTTTGAGTTTTAGGGTTTGTTAGTCCACATGTTAAGGTTTGGTTTTAGGGTTTAGGATTGGACTTTTTAGGGGTTGAATTTTAGGGTTTGGTTTAGGATTTAAGGTTGGTCTTTTGTGGGTTCACATGGTGAGGTTTGGTTTTAAGGTTTAGGGTTGGGCTTTTTAGGGGTTGAATTTTAGGATTTGGTTTGGGGTTTAAAATTGGTCTTTTGTGGGTTCACATGGTGAGGTTTGGTTTTAAGGTTTAGGGTTGGACTTTTTAGAGGTTGAATTTTAGGGTTTAAGGTTGGACTTTTGTGGATTCACATGGTGAGGTTTGGTTTTAAGGTTTAGGGTTGGACTTTTTAAAGGTTGAATGTTAGGGTTTAAGTTTTGTCTTTTTAAGGTCTAAATTTTATGGTTTGGTTTTAAGGTTTAGGTTTAGATTTTTTAAGGTTTGAATTTTAGGGTTTCATTTAAAAGTTTAAGGTTGAGTTTTCTATAATCTAAATTTTAAGGTTGTTTTTTAAAGGTTTAGGTTTGAGGTTTTTAATGTTTGACTTTATAATGTAGGATTTGAAATTTTAATGTTCCATGTTTAAGGTTTAGGGTTTAGTTCTAGGGTTAGGGTTTTTAAAATATGATTTTCAGAATTTAGGGTTAGGAAACATAACATTAAGGTTAAAGTGATGGTTTGTACTTTTGTGGAATATGGCTTCAATCTAGAATAGGTTAATACTTAAAATGTAGATTAAAACTCTCATGTGGACTATATAAGGGAAAGGTCTTCCTTCTTTTTTTCCATCTTGCTTTTATTTCAAGCCTTGAGAAATGTCTTCTTCAAGCTTTTCAAATAATGATGATTCCACCTCATCTTCAAGCGATGAGGATATTTTGGAAGACATGGACCAAGATGACCTTGTGATTTTTCAAATGATGGCAACAGTGGCTTCCAACATCAATGATTTGTTCAATTCACATAAGATGGAATGGGGGGGGGGTCAATCTATGGACTCAACCATTGGTGTTCGAGATGTTTTGGGTACAATGTGAGCCACATTAACATTATTCAAAACTTTGATAAACTTTACATTGGAAAAATTTGACAAGTTGGTTTTTAAAGTGGTCCTTACCATTAAAGCCCATGCTAGATCCACATGTGAGTTTCACCTTTCATATTTCATGTTTTCAATTATGATTTCTTGGGCTTAAGGTTAAGGTTTTAAGTTTGAATTTTTGGGTTTAGGTTTAAGGTTAAAGTTTTCAAGTCTGAATTTTAAGCTTTTGGGTCTAATTTTGGTTAACACTTTCATTTTTGAATTTGAAGGTTTAGATTTAATGTTTAGGGTTGATTTTGG
>Ga0209611_10003234_pt1 | contig 28406 bp, 9 predicted proteins | sample S1TSphgellanicum_3_FD_187693 | JGI IMG/M metagenome (GOLD analysis project Ga0209611, IMG submission 187693) | Host-associated microbial communities from peat moss isolated from Minnesota, USA - S1T2_Fc - Sphagnum magellanicum MG (SPAdes) (version 2) | ecosystem: Host-associated > Plants > Peat...
TAGTTAAATACCTTGGTGTTGATGGTTTGTTTCTCTTTTCTTCATTACACAAGTTTGTGTATTTCTTGTGACAAGAACCTTGGAGAGTTCTTGATGTTGTGTTTTGTGTTGTGAGCATTATGTTGTAGTTTCCTTTCAATAAATATTTATGTTTGCACTTGAGTAGATATCCTATTTGTTAACATTAAATATGGCAAATTTTCAACATAAACATAAGAAAGTAGGTTGAATTTTTTTATAAAGTCTCATTATGGAAACCTCCATGCTTCCATTGAGTTTTGATGAGTTGAATACAAAATTTGAAAAACTTTAGTATAATAAAAATAGGTAACAAGTAGGAATGAAACTAAGAAGTTAATATTGTGTTCATTCCTACTTTTACATTAAACGTTAAATATATTTTGGTTTTACTATGAAAATTTTCAAAATCCACTAATATATTTAGCATGCCATTGATTTAAAAATAAAATAAATCCAAAATTTGATATATTTGTGCTTGAATTTTAATCCATTTTGCAGGTTGTGACATCTACTTGAATTTTTATGAAAATATATAGACCTACTTGAAGCATGTGGTTTTTGAATATAATTGTAGCAAAGTCATGCTTATAGTAGGTTTACTTGATGGCCACTTTCCATTTATGTTGCAACGTAATTCTCTGGTCTACTTTACCATGTTTTTGCCCAAGTAGTATGGGGAAGTATGTAGGCTACTTTTGAATGGGACAAATTTACCCCATATCTTTTGTTCACAACTTCAATTTTGTAAATTGTATAGCTAGGTGAAAAAATAGACTGCACATAATTTTTCATTAGAAAAATTCAACGTGCAAGTGCCACTTGAAATGAGCCAATCAAAAACTAAGATTGTCCCCAACAAAATAAATAAGATCTTACCTACCTATTTAAGCTGGCTAAGTTAGTTTGACCACAAGCCATGTGTCATGTTTATAGTCATATGTCCAATCGTATCTTTAAGCATATGTCAAATTTGACCACAAATATCATTGATGTCACATGGACTAGTAGTTATATGTTTATGACCATGTTTGTGACTAGATGGTAGAGTTGATGAATTTGTATTGACTACATAGTCATGTACTCATGAACGACACATATGACTACAAATACAATCATGGATGTAGTCATGAAACCAAAGTATTGGTATAATGTGTATAGAAATGGAAAGTTAGAAAAGTTGAAGGGATATTGCAAATACCAAATGGCACATCAAGTTTTGTTGTGGGTGTGCCATAGGTGAAAATAGGAAGAATTCAACCAACACTGGTTCTTCCAATTCAAATTTTGAACCCCTTATTGTACCAATATATTGATGTGACCAATACATTTTCTAAACACAGAAGGGAAAGCAAATAAATTGGTCTTCAATTTTTCTACATAATCATAGAAAAAAATCTAAAGAAAATCCACAACGGGTAGTACAAAAGTACTAAGTTTGGACATGCTCAAGTGGTGGAGATGACACTTTCACACTAGTTTCCAATGACTAAAGACCTACTATTTAGACTAGTTGGTAACTATTATTGATTTCAAGGGGGAGGCTTTCAAGAAAACTACCAACCCAAACATATGTTTGATAACATGAGGTCATTCAAGAGGAAGAAACTTCTAAGCATGAAGAAGTTGAGGAACACTACAACAAAATGTGTCAATGTATGCCAAATAATTTCATTAGATTTTTGAATGAATTCATTGAATCTAGTAAATAAAACCTAGTGAGGATATAATGAATTCATTGGTCCATTGAATGGGATGAATTTTTATTCATCCATCAACAAATTTAATGTTTGCATGATTTTTCATACACCATTAACGAACAAAGTCTATTGATGTACTTTGCAACTAGGTGTTTACTTATGGGTTTTAATATAGTTTTATAGTAATTGATTTTAGTAATTTTGGACAAATAAATTGCAATGTGTATAACGCAAATGTGCAAACCTTTCACACAAATCATCATTGTCCAAATTATGATAGATAATGCACACACTACACCAAAATGTGTCCTAGTTCACTTTAAGTTTCATTAAATTTTGAGTGAATTTGGACATTTTTACCATGGTGAAACTGGTAAACCTTTAGTGAATGGGGACCAATTGTTATGGACAGTGAATTTGGTTCATTAATATATAATGAAACGAGATTATTTTCAAGTGAAATACAAATTTATCAAGCCATTCATTTGTTAGTTAATTAACTAGGCAACATGGAAATCAATTAAATTTAAATTATTTAATATATAATATTATCGATAATTTCTTTTTTTTTAGCCTATGACTTATTAACACATGTCATTACCTAGGCTAGGTTTAAAACCTACCCTAGGTATGTAAGCCACATAATCAACCTAGGCACCTATTTTAAAGAATTAAATAAAAAAATATTTAATCATTTAACCATTGTTGACCATTCACACACCACTTGTAAGGTTTGATTTTTTGACCTTTAAAATGGAAACAAACACCCCTACCATCAAGCCACCCCATTTGTTGTGATAATATGTTACATTGCATTTTATTTATCAAATACTTCATTTTAAACATTACAAAAACATAAACTTTGAAAATTCATATCTTATTGAGATTTTGTCCAAATGAAATGATTTGAGTTTACTTTTAAAAAATTCAATAATGTACATAATTACATTTATTTCCTTTTGAAAGTGTGACATCATTTGAACAAAATAATAATAATATCATTATTCAATAGCATTTCAATAACCATTTTTTTGAAAAAAAATGTTTAATAAATGGATAAGATTTTTGCTAATATAATAATACTACCTATGTAAAGCTACTTTCAACTATTATAGGACTACTTTTCATTAATCTAAATTATTTCACCCTACATTATTTACAACTATTTATGGTTATTCTCAATTACTTTTGGCTATTTTTTGTTATTTCACCCTAGGCTACTTTTGGTTATTCTAAATTGCTTTTGGCTAATTTAATTTATTTCACCTTATGTTATTTTTAGCTATTATAAGTTATTTTTTTCTATTTAAAATTATTTCACTTTAAGCTACTTGTAGCTATTATAAGTTACTTTTGATTATTTTAAGTTATTTAATCTTAGGGTATTTTATACTATGTGAGGTTATTATTAGTTACTTTGGTTATTAAAATTTATTTCACCTTTTGTTATTATTGGTGATTTTAGGTTATTTCACATTAAGTTATTTTTATTTATTATAGATTATTTCACCCTATATTATTTTTGGCAATTTTTAAAATTTTAAAAAAATTCTAATACATGGCTATTGGTGGCTATTGGTGGCTATTGTATTAATGCATATTGGTAGTTATTCTATTAGTGGTTATTAATGGTTATTTTATTGGTGGCTATTAATGGTTGTGAACCATACCAACATAGCCATGTGTAGTAGTCTCAATTTTTATGAATTGCATCAGGGATATTCCAGTGTGGTAAGGTTATAAAGGGTATTTAACTTCATGTTAGAATAAGGAATGATGAATGCACATGGTTGTGTGGGGGATTTGTTTTTTCTTCCAAAATATAATATTGGATGAATACGATGTTGGGTTAATTTTTTTCTTCAACAAAAAGTTAGTAATCATAATTTAAAAACCTCAGTTGCATAATTAGGGGTGAGAAATCTCTAGAAGGTTGGGGTTAGAAGTAGACACCAAAATTCATAATGTTCAACAAAACATTGGTCTTGTTCTAATATTAGTGGATAACAAAGATGTTTAAGATTCATGAAGCAATTGAAGGGGTGTCAATGAAAGGTTTAAGGGAGATAGAATAATCTTCAAGCCTTATAAGCATAAGATTAATTCAGACAACTTAACAATTAAATAAATAGTGTGATAGGGTGGCAATGGCAACATGAATTTCATAATGAATGAAACATTTATTTAGATTATGGATAAGTTCAATGAAGAGCTATAATTACATGTCGAGTCCTGGGCTATGCCACAGTGATAATTCATAACTGCAAGAAATCTAGGATGCATTGAATGATGCGAACTAGGTAGTCCACCTTGCTATTAGGAGGCAGTCAACGAATTGGATCACGCAATCGACGATAGTGTCTAACATCGAGAATTGAAAACCATGCAAAGATAAAAGTGTCTTCAATTTCATAACAACCTTCATAGATGATTTCAAGTTCATTACCAGAAACAAGGTCGACTTGCAACAAAATCACCTGGGTGCGAGAGTTCGAAGAAATGCGATAATATCAAGCTCGAGGGGGTTCAACTTCAAGACGAGCATGCACCTCTCGCTATTCTAGATCTTCATCATAAGGATGTTGCGTCAATGTCAAATTTAAAAATGATTCCGGAAGCAGTTCTTCATTCACTTGTGTAGTTTGAGACCTATAAAATGTGGCCATACATGATGCCATAATTTCAAAAAAAGGAAAATAAATTTTCAATCAAAATCAAATCGACAATGAATGGGTGGAGGACTTGTTACATCGAGATGCATGGTTATAATTTATAGGTCAAAAGAAAAGGAAGGAAATGTGTAACTAACGACCTAGAACCATGGTAAGTAAAACCTTAAGATCAAAGAAAAAATGAAAGTTTAAGTAAAAATTGTTAAGGGGAAAGTGGGAAAATGTGAAAATGGTTTTTTTTTTTTTCTTTCCATTGGCCATCAAACATTCGAACCTTCCAAAGGCCTCCAAGCATTCAAACCTTCCAAAGGCCATGAAGCATTAGAACCTTCCAAGGGCCACCAAGCATTAGAACCTTTCGTTGGCTAGCGAGTTAGGAATTTTCTTCACTTCTTTCTTTCTTCTTCTCATTAAAGGGAAAATTCAGATCATTTAAGGCTTTTTTTTCCAAACATAATTTTCAATTTGAATCTTGAAAATACTTATTCCTACAACTTCCTTTGGGAGGAGAAGAATGATTAGTTTTAGTAAATGATGGAAAAAGGGAGAATAGATTGAATGATTGTAGTGTTTTTGAAAGAATGGAAATGAGTAGGGATAGTGTTCAAAGCTTGAAATTTTAAAGAAATTTCACAAACCCTCTCAGGTTTGGTAGTAAACTTCTTATTGGTTTAGGTGCAAAGCTTGGAATTTGGTAAGTAGAGGCACCTTGTAGCTAACTTTTTAATGAAATAAAGCAAGCTAGATTTGAATAACGTATGTGATAAGAATAATATTTTAAGTATTAGTGGTTTGTAGCCAAGTTGAACTTTCTACTTTCATAAAACCTTATTGGGTTTGGTAGCACAACTTTTTGTTAGTTTGAATGCAAAGCTTGGAATTTGGTAGTTAGTTGCGCCATGTAGCTAGCTTTTTAATGAGCTAAGGCAAGCTAGTTTGAATAACTTATGTGATAGGAATAATATTTCAAGTGACTCGTGGTCTGTGGCCAAGTTGAATTTTCTACTTTCGTAAAACCCTTTCAGGTTTGGTAGCACAACTTATTATTGGTTTATGTGTAGAGCTTGAAATTTGGTGGTAGATGCGCCTAGTAAGTAACTTTCTAATGAGCTAAAGTAAGTGAGATTTGGATAATGTATGTGATAGGAATAATATTTTAAGTGGTTGGAAGTCTATTGTCAAGTTGAACATGGTGTTGAATCTTTAAAATTTGGTTAAATGAATGACAATTTAACATAAAATTGTGGGATTTGGAATGTTTAAACTTGAAAAATATATCTATCAATTCTAAATCATAAATGATGCATAAGAGGTAAGTCATTTGGTTTCAATTATAAATGCAACTTAACATTTCGAAATACATTTTGCATTTTTCCTTCACTAGTAACATATGTACTTCAAATATAATCACTTCAGAAAACTAAGAGTAGAAGGACAGAAAGTCGTCTCATAGTGATTATTTTATTAATGGCTATTAGTAGTTATTTTATTGGTGGTTATTTTATTAATGGTTATTTGTGGCTATTTTATTGGTGGATATTGGTGTCTATTAATGGTTATTGGTGGGTATTAATGGTTATTTTATTAATGGCTATTGATGGATATTCTATTAGTGAATATTGGTGGTTATTAATGGTTATTATATTAGTGGTTATTAATGGTTATTAGATTAATGGTTATTGGTGGTTATTCTATTAATGGTTATTGGTGGTTATTTTATTAATGACTATTGGTGGTTACTAATGGCTATTATATTAATGGTTATTGGTGGCTATTGGTGGTTATTATATTATAGGCCATTGGTGATTATTTTATTGGTGGTTATTGATAGTTATTCTATTGGTGGCTATTATTGGTTATTTTAAAATATTTTATCTTAAGTCATTATATTTTATTTAAAATTATTATATACTTAGGATAAAATAAATTATAATAACATAAAGTAAAATTATTTTGAATAACCTAAAATATAACTTGAAATAACATATATTAACTTAAAATAAAATAACCTAAGGTATAACCTAAAGTTAGTTGAATAATTTAATTTAAAATAATTTAAAAGCCTATAATAAGTTAGTTAGGATACCTTAAAGTAGAAAAATGTATAATTATGTAGGGTATAAGTTAGAATAACTAAAGTAACCTAAAATAATATAGGGTATATCATAAAATAACATATATAAAATATTTAGAACAACATAAAAATAAAAATATTTATTACAACAAATTATAATAATGAATTATGTTAACTAGTAATGAAATATGATGTTTACATAGTGATATTATAGTGAAATAACTTTAACCAAGGGGGAATCATTAAAATGCAATGAACTTATTTCATTTTTAAGGTCCCATAATGATTTAGGCTAATGAATTACACTCCATTTTTTTAATAATGACATTTGCATCCCATCACTATTTATAAACATGAAATGAATTTGAAATTATATGCATTCACATTCAAAGTTAGAAAATGCATTATAAGATCATTATTTATTTATTTTTACTAAAATACAATTTGATTATAAATCTAAATATATTGCCCAAACTATTTATAACCAAAAAATTCCTCTAAATTTAAACAAACTTAGGTCATCACAAAAATGATGAACCCATAACAATCAAATATCGTCATCTAAAACATTATGTTTCTATAGAATATTATTTTATTTTATTTTTGTTGAAATGGAGTTTGAGCCATAATTTTTTCATTCCACCTTGTTTGTTTGGAATATATCATATTATGATATTGAATGTCACATGTGGAATGAGATCAATAACATATACATAACATTGTAATGCAAAAGATATATAAATGTCCATCCTTTCAATTTAAATAAAACTAATTTATAACTACAATATCATTAATAAAACTTATTTATCATTAAAATGCAACATACATAACATTATAATACAAAAGATATCTAAATGTCCATCCTTTCAACTTAAATAAAATTAATTTACAATTACATTGCCATTAACAAAAAGTTATTTATCAATAAAATTTAACATACATAACATTGATACAAACTCAATTATAATTAACTACGTTCACATACAATAGTGGTTTTCAAAATAAAATGCATCATAATTGGAGTATTGAGGTTAGAATTCACCATACTTTTGTTGTTTTGGAATTCGTCTTATTGCATGTATTAGTTTGGATTACTACATAACAAACAATAACACATTCAATGACATAGTTATTAACAACTTAACCAAATTATACAACATCATATGTGCATGTTCTTTTATTCAAGACTATTTTTCCAAAAAAGTCAGCATTTTATTTTTAAAAAACCTTCAACCTCTAAGAACAAAAAAACAAGCATAAAAACTTTCAACCTCCAAAAATGAACAAAACAAAAATGAAACAAAAACAAGAAATTTCCACCTCTAAGAACCTTCAACCTACAAGTTTTCTAAATAAATAAACAAACTTTTAACAACCTTTTAGCTTTATTTCTAAACTAGAAAAAAATAAAATAGTTATCTAACACATGATATGATTGCACCACAAAAAACAAAAAAATGCACTAAATGTTTAGAGAAAAATATGTTTTCCTTTCTAAATTCCTCTTGAATTTATTGACAATAGGCATAGGTGTATGAGGGTCTTTGATGCAATGGGGGAGATCTACTAATGTACTACCATGTATCATTTGTTTAGGGGTTTCCCACCCAAATTTCATATTTTCAGATTCTAAATTCGAAGTTGAAATCTAGTTGCATATTAGTTTTCCATATGTTGGTTTAACTAATTTGGTTACTTTGATCTACATGTTTACTAAATGATAATTGTTAGAAGGAAAATATTTGTCCTTTGTAATTCATCTTAAATTTCTTTATAATAAGCATAAGCCCATGATCAACTTGAAGCAATCAACCTTTGTCAATGAAACAATTATACATTAAAAATATGAAACATCAAGGTATATAAAATAGATCCACATGTACACCCTAATTGAATTTGCAATGAAATAAATATACATATTTTTTTAATTTCATTTCCAAAACAAGCTTTCACATTCAATGGATTTTATGGTCTAACATGTCTATTGGGCAACATCATGTTGTGCGTTGCAATGTAATGGAATACTAGAAATAAAATAATTGAACAACAATTGCAAAGTAGTGGAAAAACAATACATATATAGTGATAACTTAATGGCACAACTAGTTGTATCAATGGAATCATAATTGGCAACTAATTATAAACAATTTGAAAATATTATATTTAATACATGGGCGGTGAAAATGCATACCCATGGCATGATCATATGTGTCAATGTCATACATTAATTGCAAAATAGTTGTTGATTGGGTGTTACATTTACCCTAATCATAATGTAATTGTCTCATTCTACTAAAATGTAGTTGGCTAATAAAATCAAACATGGTTGACTACAATCATATTTACTATGTGTACATTTTATTATATAGATGTGCATCTTGCAATTAATTTGCAATTACAATGCCAATTTCCCTGAAATTTTTGTTGTTATCTTTTGAAGTTGTTTTTCATACTACTGCACATTTTTAAAGGATGCCTTCAATATTCCTTTAAGAGTGGCAACCTTTTCTACTTAAGCATTAGTAATATTTGTTGATTTTTTAACACTATACCTCTTCACACGTCTCAAGTATCTTCCTTTCTTTTTTGTGCATACCAAGTTTCAAACTTAACTTAGCTTGTTCGATTTGTTCAAATTCAACTTCAGTTCCTTGTCTTGCTAAACAAAGGTTCCATGACAACATTAAGTTAGAATTTACAATCAAGATGTACAATGTTAAGGTTCAATATATGGTCATTGCTTGATATGGAAATAGAATGGTCTAGGGACCATGATAACAAATTTTTGGGGACTTTATAAAATGTTTATTTCAAATGAAGAACTTGTAAACAAAAACTTACTTCAAAAGATGTATTTAGCCAATCATCCAAATGTTATCCTTTCATTTAATATCTTAGTCAAGACTATGAAATGTGAGTGTGGAAGAATAAAATATCGATGCAAATCTCATAACCAAGTGTGAGTCATGGATTATAATACCACAAATTGTTAAGCTTTAATTCCATAGTTTTCCTTCATATTAATGATTTGAATCCTGATAAACCTCCAAGTAATAATTATCAAAAGTTGAATTAGCCTTTGGATATTTTAGTGTAAAAGACTCTTTTATTTAAATTGATGCAAGGCTTAGTTAATTTTAAGACCTAATAAACTTTTTTAAGTGCATTATCTTTTTATGTTGTAGAGAAGGGAAAGGGGATGTAGAATTAAATGTGATTTATTGATATATTGGGAATATAAGCCCATAATAAATAATAACATTTTGCCATGACAATATTAAGTTAGTCTGTAGAATAATTTTCAAGCTCCATTAGACAAGGGGAACAAATTCAAGGAAAAGATATGGAGGCTTACCAAGGTAGAAGGGAATATCTTGTGTTGGGGGAAGGGAAAAGGAAGAAAAGGAATGTGTGAGGAAAATATTAGTTCTTATGTGTGGAAAGGTGTTGTTCATAAAAAAAATGTGTGCAAGAAATAAGCATGGAAGGATTTCCATGACAAAGCCTTTGGAGTTTTATTTCAAATAGTTTTTCCTCTCAAATCCACCGTTGGATTTGTGTCAAACTTAATATGATTATTGTTTAGGAGGTGTAAAAGGTTCTCTCCAAATTTTAGCATCATCGGGTTTGTTGTAAGGGAGCTACACTTGCCGGAAGTAGAGGGGGTTGAAATTGTCTATTTTTTCCTCAATCTAAACAAAATGATTTTTAGTCCCAAGGTTTAATTCTTGATCAATTTTTTTTTTTAAATTATAAGATTTTATAACATGGCTCTTTTTTATATTAGCTTTTCAAAAATCCAATGCATGTTAGATTATGAGGGTATATGTAAATGTTATGACAAATGGAACAAAAGGGGTTCAAACATCAAGCGTGACATTGAATGAACATCGACATAATGCCCCTTCACATTCCATCATGGTGAATTACGATTCTCCCACAATGTCTTTGTATCTTCCAAGTGGACACAATGCATTAGATTATTAATGAACTTCATTGCATTACATTGAACCACCTTACTTGTTAAACTACAACTACATAGTAGTTCCACTTCCAAGCGATTTTTGTGAGCGCATATCTTCATGTTAAAGGTGTGCAAAAATGCCTCACACCAAGCACAAATGCAATTCCATTTGTATCATTCTAAATATGGCAAGTCTAGTGGATGTGGATGGCATTGTTCATATCAAGTTCACAATGGCCAAATCTTGTTTTTGTAGATTGACCATTCTAGCTATTGATCAAGGAAATTCAGCCCCATCCTAGGCACATTAAAATGATAACAAGAAAACAATATGAAGTCAAAATAACAACCATGAAAGCCCCAAACCACATGTCAAAAAGAAATCAACTATGTAATCCACATTCAAAATTTTGGAATTATTGATCAAGAGAACTACAACACTATTTGACATAAAATATTAGTCACTACAAAATGCAAAAAAAATCCAAAACAACTCTCTAAGTTGGCCTAATCAAGGTTTATAATGAAAATATTGGTTGTTCCATGTTTTTGAATGTGGGGATTATAACAATATAACACAATGAAAGACATATAGGTTTTCCATTGATAGGATTGAAATCAAGGACCCATTTTATCATTACATTTAAAACATGGCATTTGCCTTTTCAATGCCATTATCAATTGATCTTTGACATCTTCTTATAGGTTTTCTTTGAAAACAAGATTGAAACCAAAGAGCCATTTGTCATTGAAATCAACGAAACATGAAATTTATCTTTCCAATGGAACTATTTATTAATTCTTGCCATCTCCTTTAGGCTAATTTAATATAATAATAGCCACATAATGGGGTCTTTCAAAGGATGCAAAAGAATGTCAAAAGCCATTTTTTTTTCCAAGGTTTTTAATGAAGACATTAGTTGTTGCATAATGCAAAAAAAATCGCAAAACAACTATCTATTAACCATGGTTTTCCAAAAAATTGTTGATTATATGACATAGTTATCCGTAATATAAACAAATATTGTTTGCATTGGTGTTGTTTCTTTTTCTTAATGAATGGTTTGAATTGTGTTGTATCAATTTGCATGGGATCATCTTTTTTTAGAACTATTTGTGGAAGAATTGGTGATAAAAGCCCAAAATTTTGTTATGTGGGTGTTAGTTCCCATCATTTCTCTTAACAACACTTAAAGTTTATCAATTGTCACATAAAACAACTTGGATGATGGCTTGACTTAAAGTCATGGGATATGGCATGGTAAGTAGTAGGTCTTTCACGTTGTTACATTGATGTTCAACATCATTTTGTCTAAAAAGAAGTTGAAAATAGAGAAATCATGTTTGAATATTGTCCAATAGAAGACATGGTGGTGAATGTGTTTATTAAAGCATTGTCAAAAAAACAACATTAGAAGTTGGGGTGTGGATGAATTCAAATAAAGCCAAAATTGATGTCAAAACATCTAATTTTTTTGCAATTCTTGTTACATTTGTTTATGTGGTGCCACTTTAACGACATGTGAATCATGGAAAGTAGTGTTTATTGAATAATACGGATATTGAAAAATCTAAAATGAATCAAACAAAATTCCAATATCAAAGTTTGGTTTGAATAAAGGATGTTTAACAACTTCATTCAATGACACTGCTTTCATAACTTTAATTTTTATAATATATTTTATTTCAAACTTATTTTTTTTTATAGTGACAGGGTACTATTAGACAAATCTAAAAAACACTCAAATTTTCATATTTTTTCAATTTTGTGTTTATCAAAAATTAAGGTTTAGAAAAAGTTCATGAGTCATTTTCAACATGTAAATGTGATGCAATGTATATGTTGTTTAAAGGAAACTTGTAACTTATAACATAAAAATTTAAACTTGAAAGTGTTAACATGTTTTGGTATGATTGGAAATTATGACAAATTTTCAAGACAAAACACAAAATCTAACAAAATCTATGCACTTTCAAAAATTCATATTTCTCCAAATTTGATTATAAAAAAAAAATGACATGTTGGGACAACTATAAATAAAATATATAAAAAGTTTCAAAACATTTCATTTGAAAATTCCTCTTGAGGAAAACATCTTTTCTTGGGCAAAAGGACCCCAAAAAGGACAATACTCCTAAATGTGAAATAAACACATTGGCTTGTTATATGTCATTTGGACCCGTTGATAACCATGTTTGGATTAGAAATTTCATAGATTTTGAATGTTAGAAATATTATTCATTTTTAATCCTCAAAGTTGATGAATGTGTTTAACATTCATCATGTTTCAAAAATTATTCATTTTTAATCCCCTTGTTAATGGATGTGCTTAATCATTCATCAAAGGGACAAATAATATCCACATCCTTGTAGTAGTTGGGTTAAGGATAAGTGGTGACTAAGTTTGGGTTAAAGTGGTAGCTACATTAGGGTTAGGAAATAATATGCATGGGAGTGATTTGGAGAAGTTCTTCACTCTCTTTTATCAAATTTTTGAGTGCACATAAAGTTTGGAATTAACTTGTTACAACTATGATTGTAGTTAGTGAAACATGCAACCCGTGTGATTTCCTTGTTAATTATTATAATTGCATCCTTACATTAAAAAAATCAAATTTTCATACCTTGTTGTTTTCTAGTAATTTCCAAGACAAATCACCGATAATCACTAATAAACATGGAATTTTAACATTCATGGGTTTGAAGAATGGATCGAAAGCTATGATTTTGCCATGTGTCACATAAAAGACTACATGATTTTTAGCAAAAATTGAATGACATGCCACGTGGACCTAGGGGATTAGATCGAAAATGCCAAGTGTGGTCACAATGTAAATGACCAATATAGTTGTAGTTTAGTTGCAAGGGATTCCAACATATGTAGAGGTATACATAATAGATGTAGATGTACGTGTATTATGTAGGACATAGATGTAGGTATACATAATATTTCATATGATGAATTTTGATGAGGATGGTTGCTTGCAAATAAAAGTCACCTCCAACTTGTTGTTTGTTACTATAAAAGTTTTAATTACAAAAAGAAATCTTGGGTTTTTCCACTACCACTTATTACAACTACTTATCCAATTTGACCATTATTTGATTTATTATCATCACGCACAAATAGCAAGTGAAATTGTTTACTAGTTATTTATGCATAATTTTCATATTGAAAACAATGACTACCTTGTTCACTAGCATGGATTTTTTCCTCCATGTTGAATTCTATAATAATGGAAATAAAACTTGACATGGAAAATGTTTCAACCATAAACTCCTTGCAAGAGTGGTAATATTGTTTAATCATTCCTTTAACAACTTTTCAACTATTAACATCTAGCATAAGTTGAATCAAGGTTTGATAACAAGTAGAGAATGTTACTCATAAGTTGCACCTTGCATTTACACAAGAATTCACCTTGTTTTATTTTTTAATAATTTCAAATTGTTGATGTGGAAATTAAGGTAACATTTAACTTTATTTACACATTGCACTATAATGGTTAGTGATTTTTTTGATAGCTCTTCAACTATCAAAATGGTACATGAGTTGAATTATACATTTGTATCATGTTGAAACCATTGCTCATAGGTTGCATTTTACACTTGTCATAATTTAGTAAAACACATGCAATAACTTGTAAAGACCTCACATCTTTTGAACTATCAACATTTGCACATGAGTTGAATCATTCATTTTGAATGTGTTAAATCCATTACTAGCTAATTGCATTTTGCATTCACCATAATTTTAAAAAATGAATGCATAAAAATTTGTTATGTTCCACATTAATATTTGAATTAAAGATTAAGTCAAAATGTTCATATATCCAAAGTTTAGGGTCCAAGTAAACCTTTATATTTAAAAAATTTAATGTTCAAACTTGTACATTTACATAAATTTTAAATTATGTTTTTCCCCTAGTTTGCTCATCATTGGACAAGTTTTTTTATTACAAATGTTTATGATGCCACAAAAACAAAACCTCAAAAACCAATCCTTAAATTATTTCTCCATTTTGTCTCTTGATGTATGAGAAATCTAAATCTTAGTTATCTTTTTTAAAAAAAAAAGTTGTTTGGGTATATTATTATTTTTATTGTTACCATGATTTAACATTTTTTTTAGGCTTGTTTTGTTACAAGTTTATGTCTAAGTATTTAGAGATGAAAATTTTCAATTTTTTTAAAAATTAAATTTAAAAATGGTGATTTCATAATAATGACATCAATGAATTATTATTATTATTATTATTATCAATTTTGTGGTGTTGTTCAAATGACAATCATTGATAATTAAGATATATAAGATGTTGTGATTTTTTTTTTTTCAAAGTTGTGTAATTAATCTTTTTATTAGTCTATAATTAATGTTGTTAAAAAAATATGATGATGATAAAAAATGGTTACATTGATCATTTAATTAATCTTTATTCTAGTGACCAATTTTTGCCAATTTAAAAGGAGGGAAACATAAACAATTAATTTTCCCCAAAAAATTTTTTTATCAAATTTAAAATTGATACTTTTTCAAAGTAATATTGAAGGATTTAAACAATGTTGCAACTTCATAACTTTTCTATAGGCAAATATGAGTAAAACTACTTGTGGGTGACAACAATTCAAATAACATTGCAAAAGTTTTTTTTTTAATTGTACAAAATCATATTGAGGAAAATAAAACTTACAATTCTTAAAAAATTGAACATATATTTTACACAATATAAATATTTTTGTTAAATACTTAATGAAAACACTTTTGAATTCACAATGAATTCAATCCCATTTATGAATATTGTTGATGAATTTACACAAAAGATTTGTAGATTTCTTTTCATTCATAACATGTTATTTTAAGTTTTTTTTTAACCCTTCATATTGCATAATTATAAATTATAATTATTTTCATGAATAGATTATTGAATAAATTCAAGATCATGTTTTCATTTATAGCATTTGAATAAATTTTGAAAAAGAAAATTTATGTTAAAATTTGAATTTTAAAATTAATTTCATGTTGAAGATAGTAAAATTAATCTTTTTTAACGTCTTATCAAAGACTTTAAATGGTTTGGTGGTGAACACCTTGGTACATCTCCATGATATCTCAGGTTCAAACCTTGATAAATGTGTGTGTTCATGTATGTAATGTGTATATGCATTGATGTATCATGTATAAATATGATATATGAAATAGTATGATGGTAGTGAATATCTTTAAACTATTTTGTTAAAAAAATCTAAAAATAATGATATTGTTAATATTAAATCATGACATGTTGTGAAAAATTTCCAATCTATGACCAAAAAAGAAAAGAAAAAAACATTAAAAGGTGTTACATGATGATGTGGCATGTCAATCCATGTCATATTACTTTGGGACCTCATAATATCAATGTCAAATTTTTTTAATTACAAGTTACCTAGTGCAACATATCATTACCCAAAACAACAAAAAATTATTTCCCTAAATATGTCCTAATCAACTAGTTTTTTTATTACCGAAACCATGTAAGTTGCATATTAGTGAACTTTGTTCCATTTCATTAAAAGCATAGTGGATTTGGGTAGTGGAAGAACCCAAGATTTCTTCTTATGATTGTAGAATCATGATTTTCCTGTAGTGTAAGTTCTTTAATATGGCCTAGGTTTCAATGTGATAATTTCCTATCCAAGTAAATGTTAATGAAAAGGTGCATTAATTTTCAAGTGAAAAACTCCATTAAAATTTTTATTACATTTTCCATTAGTTCATGCTATCTATATTAGGACTTCAAAATTTTGATTTTAAAAATATAATAACTAAATTACCTAATGAAACAAGTTATTATCTTAAAGAACCAAATGTAGCTTTCATTAAAAATGTTGTAAACAATTAGTTTTTTTGCAATAAAACCAATTATGTCAAAAAAAAATTTTAAAAATCTAATCTTATTAAATTTTGGTAAGAGGAAAAGATAAGATTTCTTGTTGTGAAATATTTTTGAAAAGGAAGATTATATTGCGAGTTTTCAAATTTTTTGAAAACTTGCACAGAATAAAAAAGGTATTTTTGAAAAAACAATTTACCAACAAATTATTTTTTAAAATTGCAAAAAAAAAACCTAAAAAAAAAATCACCACAATTTCCTACAATATGATAGGGTGTTAAGATGTTCTAATTTCATGATTTTCATATTGTGAAATTTGGTTAAACATACTTATGGATGATCACCACTTGAACAATATCAAAATTTTGAATAAAAAAAAATATGGGAGAAAAGTTATAAAATTTTAAGAATCCAAATATATTTTGGTGTCTTGCTAGAACCTATTATCTACATATGGTGATTTCAAACAAAATCCACAAAATCTGGCAACTTTGGCACATTTTTAATAGAAAATGTTTGTATGAATTGTAATGGATTTTATTTTGTAACCAAGTGGCTAATTTTCACCCAAGAAAAAATAAATTAAATACATATTATTTGCCTAATAATTATACTCCAAGCTATCACATACTAAGGATAAATTTATATTACTTTTCATTCAAATGTCATTTGAAGACCTAAAGTTGTGCAATTGTTTGAAATGACAAAATAAGTTTAAAAAGTGGCCCAAAGTTTAGTCTAGTGATAAAATATATTGATTCTAAAGTAGTTGAATATAAAAAGATTATGTACACACTCAAACATGCAAAAAATACAAAGTAAATCCTTAAGGTGAGGGGCATTCCCAAAATAAAGGGCCTAAGATGTGACAAGGTGTTAGTCGCTTGGCCTTGCATTTGGGAATGTCCATCAACCATCATAAAGCACAAAGTAGAGTTATGATGAGCTTAAATATTTGTAGATCACAAAGCATATGAGGAGTAGGTATATTCCGCCAACTTCTCAAAAGAAGATATTATGCCTATTCTTTATCAAAAGATCCCTTCCCCTTTTAATTAATAAGTTTGATATTTTTCCTCTTTTGAAATGAATTATTCATGGATGTATGGTGCCTTTCAAATACATTAAGAAATTTGTCTTAAATGTTTTACATCAATTGCAAACTTGAAAAAATAAATTAAACACATGTTCAATTGAATTTAAACAAAAGGTTACATCCTTTCAAGTGCCCTCTTAACTTAAGAGGCATGTTTATTGATTATTGAAATGTCACATTTGGGAACTAATTAGGAATTTGGTCCCAACATTGCCGCTTAAATGACTAGCCTTTCAAGAAATGATTCATGTCATTTTCTTATCACATTGTATGACATAATCTTCCAATGATGATTGTACACATTTAATAGTGACCAAAATGTGTTTATTGAACATGATTTTTTTATAAAAATTGTTGCATATGCCACCCTAGACTTTAATGTCATGGAATGGCCTTGCCCTTGCCCATTATGTTGAGTGTGTCACCTCCCTTCCCTTAAGGACCCCACTTAACAACTTACTCAACATAATGGGTAGTGGCTTAACCATTCTAATATAATATGTTAAAACTCCCATACACTCCATCAGAACTTCACATGTACATTGCGTTTGTAATTGTGCAACAACAACAACAACAAATTTAGCAAAATACAAAATATGCCTTAAGATCATTAACACCAGTGTAGCCCATGCAATTGGCCCAAATCGGAACATGTTGATGGTTCAACTGATTTTTACTTCCAAACCCATTTTTTGCAATTTTCTTGAATTTCCAACAACAAAATCCATTCAAAATCAATATCTTTCACACATTAGCTCTAAAATTTGTGAAATAAATTCTATTAAATTTGATTTGCCAAGGGCTTCAACCAAAAACACCAAGAACACCCCTATATTCAGAGGAAAATTCCATTTTTGATTTTATTGAATTTTCATTGAATTTTTTGTTCAATAATTAATAGCTTCCACACCATATCTCCAAACAATCTCAAACCAAATTGATTTACCCTACTCATCAAAAGTTTTCCAAAGATACCAAAAGTCTGGCAAGAAACACCATCATTTGCGAGATCTCAATGTCATGAAACAAAACAAAACAAAACAAACTACCTTGTTTCATAGATAAATTTGGTCACAAGTCCTAAAATGTACACTTATAGTGAATATTAAACTTTCAAGTGTTTAATAGCAACAAATCATGGAAAATTTTATTAAAATTACAAAAAGATCATTGATATCAAGTGTACAAATCTTAGGGTCAATGGCACTTTGCTTTTCTTTCATCAAAAAACTATTTTATATGTATGTAACAAAACATAGAAAAGTAATCAAATTTGGAAAGAATTTGGTGTAAACCTACATAAAGTCAAGCTTACATGATTGTATTCTTAAAATATGTTGTTACTTGTAGTTAAGAAGAATCTAACTCTATAATATAACATCATCTTAAGTCATAAACTTTAATTCCATTTAAAAGTTGACATAGAAATCATGATTTTAAAAATATTCTCCTTGAATAACCAATCATATTTGGTCATGTCACTTTGATTAGATTACCCACCCCTTATAAGGACTTAATCAAGTGGACATTCTAATTAAGGATATTTGTCAAAAATTTCAATGAAAGTTAAAGGTTTTGATCTTGGGTTACCACAAGTAATTCAATAAATTATAAGAAAAAATGTTAGAATTGCAATTGAATTTACAAAATGATATGCTAATAACAATAGTTACTAGCAATTATTAGTAGGATGAACTTTTGTAATGCTTCAACAAATGATGCATAAAAAACAAGACAAAAGACATCTATTATAAGATGATTTTTTTTGCAACGGAATATTGGAGTTACTAGATTTTCCAAAACATTAAACTCCATGGACAAATTTTGTGGACACTTGATAAATACAAAATTCATTAGTATGATCCACAACTAATAATAATTGTTGAATAGTGACAATGAACATGAACTATCTAATTGCCACATTACAATTTGAATTGCATCATTGTAATGATTCCGATTCAATTCAAATTTGATGTGATTGATGCACTCAAGAACCACAATTGAGGCCTACAAAATTGATAATCACCTAATTGTCCTTTCTAATTTCTAACAACCTATAACATGTTTTGAATTTGTTGAAGTATGTTTCAAAACATAAAAGATTGTGATCCATGCAAAAATTTAAATATTAAAATACATTAGTTATAATGAACAATAACAAATTAGAGGCAATCATGTGTGTTACTTGGGTTTCAAACAACAAGTGTGTTAACATGTTCTTCATAAACCTTGGGTGTAGTGTGATTCCTTATTACATTAGACTTGTTAGGATTAACCCTTGTCTCATTTTTCATAATTCCAAAACATAAGACATAGTTGATTCATTAAGGATATCTAACCATTGCTTTTGAGGTAAAAACAACTATTATGAAGACCCAAAAAAATTATATCTTGTCACCACATGTACCATAGTTAATGTTGGAAATGTTGTGTTTAGGACTTGAACTAATGTTTTAACTCCAACTAGGTATTATTTACTAATCACAACATTCAAGAAAATACCTTTATACACCAGTTTTTCCTTGAATTGAACCCCTTCCATTTTTTCAACCTCAAATTTCAATCCTTATACAACACTAGAAAAAATATGGGTTTTGTAACCACTTTATTTGCAACTAAATGTCATTTGCAACTACCTTTAATCATTTTTGCATTTATTGTTTTTTTCATCTTTTAAATACACCAACTTTTAATTTGGTCTTCATCCAAGAAGGGCAATATATGTCCTATTAGTTTCAAATGTGACCAAAATTAGTTGTAGTCCTATGGGTATATTAGCATGTATAATCATATAATGTTAATATGTATAAAAGGTGTATTAATATCTTATGGAGCTTGTATTTAAAACATATTCAAATACATCAATCATACATAAAGGTGTATATGTATATTTTGAATATATTCAAAATGTATTTCAAATATATACATAACATATTAAGGCCATATTACAAGTGCATCCAAAGTTAATTATATCTACTAAAACTATTATAAGACTATTATATTTACTACAATCATTAGATTATTATTATTATTATTATTAAATTTTGATTATTTTAGTTTTAATAACGATAAAAATGAGATAATAATAATATATTACCTTTAACTATTATTACATATAATAGTTAGTATAATTATTAGGTATACTAGGTTAATATATAATAAATACTAGGAAGTAGTTATAAATAGGTTGCCACTAAGTTGATTGCATTTGCAACTAAAATGTTTAACCCTTATATTTTATTTTTATTCTAGGAGGAAGCAAGCACAAGTAGGCCAAATACTAATCCTTGCCCCCAAAGTAAAATAAAGCAAAAAATACATTTTGAATGCCTAGGTGGAAATAGTCAAGGTTGTACCAGGCTACATAGGGTGGGTTAGGGTGACCTCAGGGTGGGGGTGGGGGGGGAGCCATTCATTTGTAGAATGCACTTGTGAACACAAAAAGGTGTTTATACTACCAACCCAACATCACAACAACCATCATTGAGCTTGAAGTCTTGCCCAACCCACCAAGCAAGCTCAACTCCAAAAGCTCGAAATCCCACCCATGTGTTCATCAAGTAATTTACTTCTCCAAGTTTCCATCTTTTTTTTTTGTGCACTTGATTTTCTATCAAAGTCGGAACTTTTGAATGCATTAACAAGTATGTTGTTTCCCATGTTTGAAGTCAAATTTGTTCAATTTTTTAATTTCTACTTTAAAGCATTCCATTCCTTGTTTTTTTTTAGGACCTCATGTTTGTTTGAGTGTGGTATTTGTTTGGATGGAGATAGATCTCTTGAAGTAATGTTTTGAGTGCCTCAAATTAACTGGAGGTTTTGTTTTTACTATTTGGGTGCTTCAATTGGTTGAAGCATGCAACAACTATTGGGATTTGAGGTTTATTTGTTGGGAATCACTATACAAAAAAATTTCTTAGAATCAAGGTTGGAGTGCTTGACATTTCTACTATTTTCTCTAGGCTTTGTCAATTTTATTTTAGCATGCACCTAAGTATCTAGTTTCATTTCTACTAAGATGTTGTATTCCATTTTGGCATTTGGAATGTTTGAAGTTTCTGCATAATTGCCATTTTAGCTTGCAACCAAGTTTTAGGGTTTCATTTATGCCATGTTCTATGGTCCATTTTGTCATTTGTTGGATTGTTTCAAGTTTCTGTTGTTTTGAAGTACTTTGTGTGGCAAGTAAAATAACAAAGTTTCAACCACCCAAGTTTCTTGCATTTCATTTTTGTCATATTCCATAGTTCCCAAGTTTTTTTCATTTCATTTTTGCCATTCGTCATTTGTTGGAATTGTTCAGGTTTTTGTTGTTTTTTAATTTTTTGTTGTTGGAGTGCTTAAGGTATTTTCTTTCCTAGACCATGGTTGAATGCTTGAAAGCACCAACTAGGGTTCCCCTTGCACCTTTGAACACCAATGCCATACCAACCTTGAACCCTAGGTTCACCAAAGAGGTGGTAAACAAAAGACAAATAGAGAAATTGGAAAGGGTTAGCCATACCTTTCGGCGGGCATATTGGATTATGGATGATTACCACCAAAGGCTCAAATTGAGCAATTTTGGCATAGATCCATGAAAAGATCTATATACTAACCTTGTTTTTTATGAGGAGGTTGAACATGTATTTGGGAAGAGAGGACATAATGGTTGGAAGGTAAAGGTTAACAAGAATTTGACTACTGCAATTTTTTGTGCATTGTTGAAGCTTTACAAGGATGTTTATGCTCACCCCCCCCTAATGGTGATTACCCAACAATCTTTTTGCGTGGTTGGCTAGCCCATTCCAAAGGTCACAAAGTGAATTGGTCTTTGTATGCTCATGACTGCATAGTGCAGCAAATGAAAAACACAACACGACCTCCCTTGGCATCTATTAGCAATTGTAGTTTGCCAAGTTCCAAATCAATCACTCTATTGGCAAACTCAAATTACAATCAAAGTAATGTTGCAATTGAAGATGATTCACTTATTTTCTTGGGGGAAAAGACTTATATTATTATTTTCCTCCCAAACCAAGTTGCGATTATGAAGAGGTTGTTACAAGAAGCTTGAGCTCATGAAAACAACTTCACACCTAGAATGGCAATGTTTGTAGAAATGACAACTTAGCAAGAGAAGGTTCAAAATTTGCATCATAACCATGCTAATAAGGCTATTTCTACTCAAGAAGAAGAAGAAAAAATTATTCCTTTGAAGCAAAAGTTTCTCAATTTGAAGAAAGTGGTGGGCAACAAGGAGAGTGAAATGCATGTAACTAAAGACTCAAGCAATGTCCATCTATTATTGATGAGATAAGACTTTCTCTATCTAAACTTCTTAATGGTTTGAAAGTTCTTGAAAAGGAACTACAATGGCAGGGATTCCTTTGGAAAAAATAATCCACTAGAGCAGAAACCATCCAGAAGGAGCTACAAATAGCCACCAAGGAATTCCAAGATTCTGAAATCCAACTTGGTGAACTACAATTTAAAGCCGAATGTAACAAAATATGAATTGCTAGTTTAATGCATTAGATTCACCTCATGACCAGTGGAGATGGGATTACGAATAATCCCCTTCCCATTGACAACCCAACCACCATGCCCCCGAGAAGACCTTCTTTTATGATTATCACATGTTGCCCAATTTGTGGCTTGTCCTATGCTTGTAACAATGTTGTTTTTGCATCATGTGGATGCACCTACCATCTGTTTTGCCTTGGTGTATATCTTGAAAGTAAAGCTATTGTTTGTGCTAGTCACACATGTGGGGAACAATTGGAAATGGATTGGATGACAAGTGTGGGGTTTTAGCACATTAGCATGCTTTTGAAACAACCCAAGTTGAAGAAAGCCAATGCAAATGTACCAAGATTTTCCAAGGAAAACTAACCATCAATTGAGTCCACAAGCTATAAATTACATTTAAAAACCCACTCTCATTTGTAATTTTCCAACAAGTGGTTCAATTTGTGATGATTTGTAATTAGGTTAGAAGTTACATTCCAACTGTTACTGCTCATATTTGCTGCAAGGTTGGTGGTTTATAGTTGGAAAAATGATGTTCCAATGCTACTAATGTTTTACAAGTAAGAGAAGTGGTCTTGTAAGCTAGAATTGTTGACAATTTGCTAGTAGTCCAATGGCTTCCAAGTAGTGCAATTCATCCTCTATGTCTTTCAAATGGTGTGCAAGTAGAAGTTGATAATCTTCCTAGAAGTCTAGGTTGAATGGTTTGCCACTAGTAAAACTATATTGTTCAAGTGGTTGTAAATTTTTCAATTGTTTTTAGTGGTCTACAAGTAGGACAAGTAAGGTTGAAATATGAGGTCAGTAGTATGCTAGTAGTAAAAGTTATGTGGAAGTAGTTGTAGTGTCTTCCAAGTAGAATAACTAATACTTCAATTGTTTCTTCCAATGAGCAAGTAGGTGAAGTAAGTTTCAAGTTTGATGTCAATATTATGCCAATAGTGAAAGTGACCATCAAGTGGATGGATTGTCCTCTAAGTAGGATAATTGGGAGTCCAATTTTTGTTTTTTTGTTCTTCAAGTAGGACAAGTAATGTTCCAAGTACACATGTCAATAGTCTACTAGTAGTAAAAGTGATCATGAAGTAATCTAAGTGTTCTCCAAGTAGGACAATTAATCCTTCAACTATTTTTTGGTGGTTTACAAGTATGAATTATAGTTTGGAAGTATGCCATAAAATTAGGAAGTACATGAGTTCACTAGTCCCTTCTAGTAGTTACTATGTGATACAAGTAGGAGTTATGAATGTATCTTGATTCTTGCTGGAAATGTTGAAAGTTTCCAAAGTAATTCCTTTATAGGGTTTTCAAATTCATTGTGCATATGTTTGATGTGATTCTTGTAGGGCTATGTATAGGCATTGGAGATGTCAAAATTAGACTAACCAAAGTTATGTTTCTTACAACACACCACTTCCAATTTATCACCAATGTCATCTAAAGTGGCCTTAGTGTGTGCAACAAATAGTAGAGAGCAAAGTCCCATGCATGATTTGTCCCTAGGGTCTCTTCACTTAACAACACCTCCAAATCTAGTGCAATCAAACTAAGAGGAACCAATGGCAATACAATTTGAAGCTACAAATCAATAGCTTCAAGATGTGGATGTGGATGATTTTTTTGTGAAGTAGATGCAATTGATGAGTCAACATACATCCCCCGCCCTTCTACAGTGACAACAACCCCTATCCTAATTGTAACAACCCCTGTTTTGACAAGAACCCATGTTGAGAACCAACATCTCCTGTTTTCACACTCCAAAAAGTATGGCAACACCAGTGGCACCTACCTTCACAATGGCAACTCCAAGTATGGTGATAGCAAATCCTCCACTAGAAGTATCAACTGCATTTAATGTCCAAGCTATCAACATTTTTAGAACTCATTCCATTGATATTCATGGAGGGTAGAAAACTAAAAAGGTGACACATGTTTTCACAATGCCATCTCCAAGTGGTGTAGTAGGAAGTTTTCCATTAGCAACATCAAAGGCACTTGATGTTGGCATGAACGTGAATAATAGTGATGTTAGTGGGCGTACTTCAATTGATTTAACCTTTGGTGTTTGCACTGAGGTTGTTCAGGTTTTACCAATACATGTGAACCAAAAGAATGGGCAAGTGTTCAAGCATAGATCTAACACCCTTCTTTTAAGAGCCCATGGAGGGGGTCGACCCCAAGAGTGTTTTATACAAAAGACTGGTGGCAAATATAATTTGCCAACAATTGCTTCAAATGCACAACTAGGACAATCAAGGAGTAAAAAACATCTCAAGAAGGACAATGTTGATGCTACAAGAAGGACAATGTTGATGCTACTGCCACAACACTTGTGGATTATGTAGCCAGAACATATAGAAATATTTTTACTCGTGCTTCCCCATTACCTATTTCGGCAACAAGCTTGGGGGTACCAACTACTTGTCAAAACTGAAAAAAGTGGTATGCTTTAATCCAATTCATTCATGCATATGAAATGACAACCAAAAATTGCTTTATTATTTTTGAACATACAAGTCATATGCATATGTGCCCACTAATTGTTTGTGTTTTTTGTTGTTTTTCACCTATGGATGAAGCTACCTCTATATAGAATACATGTTTTGTTAAACATCCACCAAAACAAATGTTCATTTTATGGCCACATGGCCTTTTTGTATACAAGTCTAGGTATATTTGAAGGTTGGTTCTTTTGAATACATTCGTATCCACTTACTTGGACTACATATACTAGATTGTGTCAAACGCACTAGATGCATTTGCAATGGCCCAATGTCTATGTAGATTCATTGCAGACACTCTGTAATTTCCATAGAGTAATTTCCAGAGACATTTTTTGACCTTATCTTTCCTTAAATTTACATGATTGTATGTTGTTTTATTACAAAGAAAATTGCATGGCATGTTGCGACTAGATATGTGAAAGGTGTTTAGGTGTTGTTTGGGGTAATATTGATTGGGAAAATTTAAGATGGATCTAGTTCCTTCTAGGCATGCATAGTCACATTTTGATTTATCTTCCATAAATGTGGTGTGACACCAAAGGAAAGATGAATGCTTTTGTTTACAATTGTTGGTGTAGTTTGTAAAAAAATGAATGCATGATGTAATCAAATTAACAAATGCAGGACATATGCATGAGTTATAGTAGCTGGATTAGCTACAAATTGTAGGTTATAGAGACAACCTATGTGATCCATTGTACTGATATTTTTAAGACGTGATTCCATTTTAACTTTTTTGCTTCCAAATCCAATTTGTTGTTCCTTTTTTTCCTCCAACACATCAAGATAAGAAATTTGGCATCAAACAAAAAACTTGGAACACATTCATTTTTCCATAATTTTGTCACCATATCATTTTGAAAAACAAGGAACAAAAGACCAATAATTTTCCAACTCCAATTTTTAAGTTGCAAAATCAATGAGTTGGTCCAAATCAACCTCATTGCATAATTCAATGGGTCTCACTATTTTGTCACAAATCTCATAATCAATTTTTTGGATGGTTGGAATGCACAAGTTAATGAACAGGTAATTAACCTACCTCACGACCTTGCAAAATTGCCTATAAAGCATATGTGTCACATGCCAGCTTGGTGGGAAAATAGACCAAATTGCTTCATTGACATGTAATGTTGTTTTATCCATGCATATCTCCATTTTTGCCTTCTCCAATTTCGCCACTTCTACATTGCAACAATAACCAAACAAGGCATGTTTACTCTTAAAATATTTTACTTTGTTGGCTTCTAGTAACTAGTCTCTTCTATTTTTGAAAGGGCTATAAATATGATGGTGAAACTTGTTGAGCACCAATAAGACAAGACTGCACACAACAATACAGGACATGAATGATACTACTATTGACTAATGTCATGATGGTTGATAGATCATAAAGGAACTACCTATCCTTTGACAAATTTGTTGGTATGCAATGAGCTCATTGTTGCAAACATTGTGGATGAGTTTTTCTTTCGCAAATGGATTAAGAGCATTAATGACCAGGCAAACATCTACAAGTTGGTGCATCTGTTGCCAATCTTCATTCAATCCTCCTATACCAAGGTTGCTCATCAACCACCATCACTCCTTGTATAAGTTCTAGGGCAAGTGATGGAACATAAAAGAAAGAAAACATGAATATCATAGGACTAACTGTTACCACCATAATATATGCCAAAAAGGAGGTTAGATGAATTCAAAGACAACAATAAAAAATGGTACATAACAAGTCCCTCCCACTGAACAAATTAGTTGCATTTTCTTGTGAGAGACAATCTTTAGCTATCATGAAACATGGCAAGGATAATGGAATGCACATGGAGAAGTCTGAAAAGATGTGATTTTAACATGTATTTGATCCCCTTGAACTTTTTTTAAAGTTATGTCATTTTTCAAAACCAAATTGCCCCTTAAATCATCATCCTTTGTAGTCTTTTTTTTTCCTTTCATGGACATTCCAAGCAACTTCAGTTTGCACAACCCATTGATTCAACACCGGTATGAGACAAATGAAGGTTTAAATATAATAGTATTAACCAGATGATCGCATAAGTGGTTAGACCTCAAACTATCTAGCTACTTTTTTGTACTAGTGTTTTGGAGCCACGGCTTGTAGTTATTCCACAGCTGACATTAAATCCATGTCCATCCACCATTAAACAAGTTAATATTTAGCTTGCAAAAAATCCATGCAACCCACATTTTTCTTCCTTTATCAAAGGACATACATTCATATATTAGTTATGGATTTGAACATGATTGGTGTTTTGAAATGTCTTGCAAGCTACCAACAATTTTCTTATTAAGGACTGTTGTGTAAAATGACATGACCACTTTCCATTCCCTTAAGACTTTAAGTAGAGTTTTTTTCAAAGACTATACAAAAGGGAATTTGAATGATTTGAATAATCTAAATCTAAATCGCATTGCAAGGCGATGGAGAGTAATGTTTATAGTTGAGATGTGTTTTTTCATTAGTAGAAAATGGCCATTTTGTAACTGTTCCTTGCAACTAATTTTTAGTTGCAAGCAACATTTGTAACTAAAATCGTAATAGTCGCGTTGGACAAGTCGCAAATGACAACAAATTTTGGATGAAAGAAAAAGTAAACGAAATACACCTTCATCCTTTGACTAATCATATACGTATTGTGACTTGTAATTAGGATGCGACTTTTTTGGTGAACAATGGGAATAAGTTATGTGTTGCCACGTGTCCCAACTTTTAATAATTAAAAATATCGGTGATGGATTTGTGGATTACCAAGAATTTCGGTCACTACTAGGTGTTCGCTGAATTCAAACTCATGAGGTGTGTGAGTATCCACTTCAATTCATAACAGCAGCACTTTATTCAAATTGGTTACAATGGGGTTGACATAAGAAATCAACCCAAGAAAACACAATGATAGAAATGGATATAGCCACACACAATACAAGCTGGACATGGGGTTGGTTGGGGGAGAGCTCATGGAGCAAACAAACAAGCCCCC